>ERZ1026888.197-NODE-197-length-36680-cov-14.124642_pt1 | contig 36680 bp, 27 predicted proteins | sample MGYA00380174_ERZ1026888 | MGnify/ENA primary metagenome ERZ1026888 (study PRJEB33269, sample SAMEA4719810) | human gut metagenome | biome: human-associated habitat; feature: organic feature; material: feces | place: Cameroon | collected 2013-10 ...
TACCTATGATGTAAAAATAGGTAAGGACAAAGCTACAATAGGAAGTGTAAGTGTTGAGGATTGGGGTACTGGCGATGCAATTACTGGTGGCGATGCTGTAACACCTACAGAAAATGCCGTACTAATTATAAAAAATGCTTTGGCTGCGGGCAATAAGAACATTGTAATCAGAAATTTGCCTGCAAATGCAGATAATGATGTGTTTAAAGCTATAAGAGAAGCTCTAAACAGTGCAAGTGATGGCAGTATAGAATTAACTGTTTACGGAGTTGAGGCTTTGCCGTCTAATGCATTTTCGGATTGTCAACCGCTGAAATCAATTAGCTTGCCAGAGGTAAAGAGAATAGGCCTGTGTGCTTTTCAGTGGTGTAATGGTCTTGAAACAATCTATGCTCCGATAGTTTCATCTATAAGTGACCTTGCCTTTTCTAATTGTCAAAATCTAAGATCGGTGACATTAGGTAATATTTCCGCTGCAGGTTTCCATATCTTTGATTTTGTACCTACTGATTGGGTAGATTTAACTTTGTCAAAAGATCAAATGGTTATGACAGGAAGTGATTATGAAGGGTGGCGATTAGATGAATCTGGTAAGAATTATGCAAATTCTGATGATCATCTAGGACGACGATTTCTTGGAAAAATATTCCACTCCATAAAATGTGGAAGTAAAATATATTAATATCAACTTGGAAATTAATAACATTAGATAAACTCCTAAGTTGGGCAGGAGTACAAGGTGCTCAGCAAAATTAGTGGGTATGGCAAGGATGCCATACCCTCCTACATTGACTTAACCAATTATATCAATACGGCAACGTAATCTTAAACATCGGGTTGTCCGTATGCTCCTTTTTAATCACGTCCACAAGTTCCTTTACAATCTCTGGGTTCTGTGCAGCTACATCATTGTCCTCATGAATATCGTTGGCAAGATTATAAAGGCGCGGCTTTCCCTTAACTACAACAAGCTTCCAGTCGCCACGACGCACACCTATCTGGTCGGTCTCGTGAAATTCCCAATACAGATGGTCGTGCTTCTGCTGTGCTTGGTCATTGCCAAGCAATGTAGGCGCAATGCTGAGTCCGTCGAAACCATCACCAGGCAGAGAACGGTTGGTGTAACGCTTGCGGAAATTCTTCACCCCAGCAAGGTCGCAGAAGGTAGGCATGAGGTCGTAGAAAGCAAACTGAAGGTCGCTTACAGAGCCTGCCTTTATATGCTCAGGCCACCATGCAATGAAAGGAATGCGTATGCCACCCTCGTAGCACTGGCGCTTCAATCCACGCAACTTGCCGTCGCGTCCGAAATAAGCAGGATCGGCACCACCCTCCTCATGAGGACCATTATCGGAAGTAAATATCACGAGAGTGTTCTTGTCAAGACCCTTCTCCTTAAGCTTAGCCATAACCTCGCCCACGTAAGAGTCGAGTCGGGTTATCATTCCGGCGAAATGGGCATGAGTATGCTCCACAGCATTATATCGCGAGCCTTCCTGTCCGCCCCAAGTCTTGTCGACAAAGAACTTCTTCTTATATCCTTCGAGAATCTGGTCGTCGGGCTGTGCAAGCTCAGCATGAGGCAGAGTGTAGGTGAAGAATCCTACAAACGGATGCTGCGCGTCCTGCTTGTCAATCCACTCAAGAGCCTTGTCGTGGATGATACGTGCCGAATATTGAGGGCGCTTGTAGTAGTCGCGACCAAACATAGGATACTTGATGTTCTCCTCCATCACCTCGCGCACAACAGCCGTGTCGCCCATAGAACGTGAGTAGCGGTTGAGGAAGTTGGGATAATAGAGATGTGCCTGGAACTGGCATATATATCCATAGAACTCGTCAATGCCACGCTTGTCGGGTGTAGACGCAGAGCCTTCGTAGCCGCCTGCCCACTTGCCAAACAAGCCTGTGCGGTAGCCACGATCCTTAAGCATCTCGGGCAATATCTTATGAGCCGGGTCGTAAGGCTCCTGTCCTACCACAGCAAAGTCTACATTATCGCCATACTTCACAGTGTTATCATACGACCAGTATTCCTTGTTGCCACGCACATGTCCGTGACCCGAATGCTGACCTGTCATAACAGACGCACGCGAAGGAGCCGACACAGGCGAACCTGCATAAGCCTGTGTGAAACGCATACCCTCGCTTGCCATGCGGTCGATGTTAGGCGTAGAGATGAAGGGCTGTCCATAGCAAGCAAGGTCGCCATAGCCCATGTCATCACACATAATGAAGATAATGTTTGGACGCGAAGCGTCAGCCTTCTGTGCTTTTGCTGGTTTTGCCTGCATGAATGAGGGTATGCAGGCAAGACCAGCCGAGGCTAATAATAATGTCTTGTTCATTTCTTTATCGTTTTAATTTCAGAATTATCTCATTTATGTAAAAAAAGACCAAGCTTACACTCGGTCTTTTTTATATAAACTTTTTTTATTCAGCATTTCCGCCATTTAATCCAAACAGCTTGTCATAGCCTGGGTTCTGTGTAAGCTGCGGATTGAGAATTATCTGGCTTGTAGGCACCATCATCAGATAATAAGTGTCGAGCCATCCACCAGATGTAAGCGGACTCGGATAGGTGTAAATCCATCCTGAGCCTACAGAGTTGTTCTCGCCTGTAGCCTTACCATTTCGTTGTATCTCGTCGTAGTCGACAAATGATCCAGAATACTTGCTACCCTTTGTTCCATAAGGATTATCAGTAGCAGTAATCCACATTCCACATGGCTGGCGGTTGACATAATAGGCAGCCTTAGCCCAACGACGAATGTCGTAGAATGCAAATCCTTCGCCAAACAACTCTATCTGACGCTCACGGCGAATCTCCCAAAGCACAGGATTAACATCATAATTGCCAAACTTGCCACCCTTGCCTGTCCACCAAGGAGCATTGCCTTTGTCGCGGTTAGGATCGAAATTAGCATCGATGTCAGCCACTGTCATGTGGGCTACACCCGAACGGTCGCGCAGCTTGTTGATTGTCTTGTCGGCTACACTCTGGTCGAAGCGACCGAGTTCCCAAGCGGCCTCTGCATAATTCAACATCACTTCCTCGATCTTGAAGATAGGTTTGTCGGCTGTGCAGTAAGAGCTTGAACCAGTAGAGAATTCCCACATGTCGTAGTGCTTCCATGTATAATAGCCAGTGCGGCAACGCATGTAAGCAGTAGTTGAATTATCCGTAAGGTTAGGACTATTCTTGGTGAGCGACGCTCCCCAATTCTGTCCAGGCACACGCTTCATACCAGTACCACCGAATGTGCCACCACGCAAACATTGTGTGTTAGCCCCGAGATAGTCCATATATGTGCGATACTTGGTTGCTTCCTCAGCAGTGACAGTATGTCCTTCAACCACATCACCGGCATTCAGATATTTCCATGTCTTGAACATGCTCACACCGTCAACCGAACCACCGTTAGGAGCCACTACGTATGGAGGCTGTATGTTCTGATAGAGACGAGGGTCACGGTTGTCGAATGTGTCCCACATATCCTTGCCCTTACCTCCCTTGTAGCCAGAGTTAGGGTTGGCTATAGGCAGACCATTCTTCATAAGGAACATGTCGACAGTATACTGCGGCACATCCTCATTATGTGCAGCTATATGCTCAAAGTCGTTGCCACGGTTCATCAATATGCCATCAACATACTGCTTGTAGAAAATCACACCAGGCACATTGTGCAAATCCTCAGTGGTCCACATCTCGCCATAGCCTGCGGCAGGATAACTCTCTGTACCCATATACAGATTAGGATATTGGTTCATCAAGTCCTGCGACACCTCAATACACTTTGCAAGATACTGTTCGTAAGGCTCGTCAAGACCATGATACTTAGCCCATGTTCCCTCTCGCAGCAAGAATCGCGAAAGTGCAGCCTTGGCAGCATTTGCCGTGATAGTGTTGTCGCCATCGTCGTAGTTGCCAATATTTTCGGCGGCATATTCCAAGCAACTGATGATATTCTCGGCCACTTTTGCACGCGGAGTACGCGGACCGTAAGTCTCCTCACTACCCTCATTGATAACATTATCAACCCAAGGCACATCGCCGAAACGGTCGATAAGCTCCATATACCACCATGCCTTGAAGAAATAGCCCACCGAACGCCAATGCTTAGCCTCAGCCTCATTGAGCACACCATCGTCGAGATGGCTCAGCATAATGTTTATACGGCGTATATATGTGAAGTCCCATCCACCACCTGATGTTGTCTGAGTGATGTTCTGATAGGCATACGGGTTCATGGAGTTGTCACGGTTTGTGACAAGACCTCCATAGAAGTCGCCATAATACTGCGACTGTACGACGCAGTTGTTGAAATTGGTGCGTATATCTGTATTTGTAAACAAAGCATAGCACGGATACATAAACGCCTTGAAGTTGTCATACTCCAAAAAGGCAGTAGCCTCTGTAAGGTCTGTCTTCGGTATTTTCTCAAGAAAATCGTCATTACAGCTCGTCATAGAGAGTGATGCGGCAAGTGCAGCCGCAGCGAATATCTTAATTTTCATTGTGTTCGCTTTTTTATAGGTTATTAGAATGTAATATTTGCACCCACTGATATTGTGCGGTAGTATGGATAATCCCACACGATAGAGTTGCTGGTGTTGCCCTCTGGGTCGTAGCCCTTAGGAAGGTCGGACAATGTTGCAAGGTTCTCCACACTCACATAAATGCGAGCCTGCTCCATTAGTACTCTCTTCACCCAAGTGCGGGGCAGAGTATAGCCGAGCGTGATGTTCTTCACACGCAGATAGGCTGCATTCTGCAGATACTTGTCGCTGACACGTGTGTTCGAACCCACATTGTTGCCCTGTCCATATATTCGGAACAACTTAGCATTAGGATTCTTCGGCACCATGTAGTCGGCACTCTCTGGGTCGTAGCTCTTAGCCTGCCAGTAGTCAGTCTGATTATAGAACAGTGGCTGGAACACGGCATCCGACGAACCTACACCCGCAAACGGGAAGATTGAAGAGCCTGAAAGCCAATAGTCACGCTTGCCTACACCCTGCAGACGAACGTCGATGCTGAAGCCCTTGTAGCTTGCACCGAAGTTGGCACCAAACTGATAGCGTGCGCGGTTATTGCCAATAATCTTGCGGTCGCCTGGATCTTCAAGTGTGCCGGCACCGCTGTTGATAACACCATTGCCGTCAAGATCCTTGAATTTCTCATCACCCGGCTGCACCTTGTAACCTTGTATTGAGGTGACACCTTCCTTGAGAGTCCATACGCCACGCTTTGCATCGTCTGCCACGAAATCATTGATAGTATAGTAGCCGTCGGATACATAGCCCCAAATCTCACCAAGCTTCTGACCTACATAGTAGTCGCTTAGGAGTCCCGACTCATTGTTGTACTTCTTAATCTTGGCAGTATTGTCGTAGATATTGAAGCCCACATTATAGGCGAAATCACCTATGCGGTCGCGCCAAGTGAGGTTTAGCTCCCATCCATTGGAAGTAAGGTCGGCAACATTCTGCAACGGAGCCGTAGCACCCACCACATTTGGAATCTCAATACCCGCCGCGAGCATACCGTTAGTGCGGCGACGATACATATCGAATGTAAGCTGCAATCGGCTCTTAAGAGCTGTCACGTCGACACCGAAGTTTACTGTCTTCACAGTCTCCCAGGTGAAGCTGCTACTGATAAGCCCTGGCGAAGAGATGATATTCACTTTGTCGTTTTTGTCAAGCCATACAGTGCTTGGACCAACAGTCATTGTCGGCAGGAACTGGTAAGGATTGATATTCTGATTGCCGATAGATCCATAACTTGCACGGAACTTGATATCATCGAGCCATGTGCGCGACCACTCCATGAACTTCTCCTGTCCGAGACGCCAACCTACAGATACCGACGGGAAGAAACCAAAGCGGTCGTTCTTCGGGAATTTAGACGAACCATCATAGCGGCCGTTCAGCTCAAGCAAGTAGCGGTCCATGAAGGTATAGTTCAAGCGGGCAAAACCGCTGCGGATAGAATATTCCGAATAACTGTCGGTGATAGTCTTGTCGCCAGTGCCACCGGCAAACGATGGCACAGAAGGAGTGGTCTGTCCCTTCACCTGTCCGTAGAACGACTTGTAGGAATAGCTCTCCTGGTTGAAACCAGCCATAGCCTTGAACGAGTGCTCACCCCAACGATGCTCATAATTAGAGAATATATTGAGAGCGTCGTATCGTTTCTGAGTGTCCTGCATGCGGTAATAGTCCTGTCCCGACTCCACCGACCATTTTGCAGCAAGCTGAGTATCAGCAAAGCGGAAACGACCTGAATAGAAGTTCTGGTCGGAATCCTTTTTGTCGAAGGTATATTCAGCAGTAATGGTCCAGTCCTTAAGGGGCTTGAGGATAGAGCGTGTAGAAACACGAGTCACAGCAGTATTTGTGTACTGTACAGGCGCAAGATTGAGCATGTTGCTCGGCGTCTGCGACGGAAGATCCTCGTCAATGCCAAGTATTGCCCCTGGAATATTACCCTCGGGATAATAGCTCACAAGACGTGTGGTGTAGAAACCCGACATATTGCCCACATTCTGTGGAGCCCGCTTGTCGGCATCTGTATAAAGAAGGCTTACTTCCTGTGTAAACCATTTATTGACATCAGCCGACACAAAAGCCGAGATGTTCTTACGTGAGTATTTGTCCTTGCTTGTAAGCAACGGACCATCCTCGCTGCTCAAGCCTGCCGACATACGGAAGCGTATGCGATCGTTGCCGCCAGAGATAGATACATTATGGTTCTGCAAAGCACCTGTAGTAAGAATTCTCTTGTACATATTCTTCTCGCTGAGCCAATACACACGGCCATCGGCATCCTTATAAATGCCATCGCCAACGGTATTGAGCGACGAAGGATTCTGCTTGTACTGCTGCAGATACTCGCGCCACTTCGACACGTCGCCATTGCCAGCCCAATACGAGTTGGTGTAGCCTGCCTCCATATAGGCATCAAGATACTCTGTAAGACTCGACTGCTCAAGCAAGTTGAGCGAACTTTCCCAACCCACATTGAAGTTGTAGTTGAGATTTATTTTTGATTTGTCCTTAGGACGTTTTGTAGTAACAAGAATCACACCACCCGCAGCACGCGCACCGTAGATAGCCGATGATGCAGCGTCCTTCAATACCGACACGCTTTCGATGTCGTCTGGATTGAGAAGGCTTATGTCACCCTCCACATTGTCAATAAGCACAAGTGGCGCACCACCGTTGATTGACAATGTACCACGAATGTTGAACGACTTGCTTGTACCAGGGCCAGTACCGCCACCAATTGTCAGTCCAGGCATAGCTCCCTGCAATGCCGAAGCAGCACTTGTCACAGGACGGTCGCCAAGCACATCTGACATCTTCACCTGGGAGACAGAACCAGTAAGATTCTCTTTCTTCTGAGTGCCGAAACCCACTACTACTACTTCCTCAAGGCTCTTGTTGTCTTCTTTGAGAGTGATTTTCAAGGGTGTTCCGTTCCACACCACTTCCTGAGGTGTGAAACCAATGAATGAAAATACAAGGCGTGTTCCTTTCTTTACATTACTAAGAACAAAGTCACCATCGATACCGGTAACCGTACCGTTGGTTGTGCCTTTTGCAACTACAGATACACCAATAAGCGGTTCTCCGTTTGTGTCAACGACGACACCTTTGCAGGCTGCCGACTGTTGCTGTTCCATTTGGTTAACTGCCGCCACATTGCTTGTAGTTGCACTTGCGCTTATAGGACAAGACACTACAGATGTTAGAAGCAATGCCACAGGAATTGTCTTGGATTTATTCATATGACAAACTGGTTAATTGGTTAATTAATAAATATGGTTTTTAGTTTGTTTAAATACACATATGACATTTAATATCTTTGCAAAGATAAACATAATAATCAGAAACACAAAATTTACTTACGACTATTTTTAAAGAATGGGAGAAAACCAAATAAATTAAAAAAGGCCAAGTCTCAGCCTGGCCTTTTTTAATTTATTTAATTGCTTGACACTCGTCTACTTTGCAGCCTCGCTGCTGAAATAAGGAATGAGTCGGATGTCGCCATCCACAATCTTTGCAGGTATTGTGTACTCTCCGTCGCGGAACTGCGATGCGCTTACGGTAGTCTCCACCCAGTTGTTCTGCTGCTCGCCATCAAGGTATCTGCCATGACGAATCACAAGCTTAGAGAACTTAAAGCCTGGAGCCGGCACAGCCTTCACCTTTACAGGCTTGCCACAAATGGCAGTCTTGCCCGTCACAGCCGAACCGTCGGCAAGAAGAATGTCGCCATTGAGTCCACCGCCAAGAGCGTCTACGCCACGGCTAAGACTAACTACATCGCCAGCCTTGAATCTCTTCACGGCATTCTTGCCGCTTGTAGAGAAGAACGGAGCATCGTCATCGGTCAACACAATGTCGTCGATATACACGGCGAAATCCTCCATAAGGTTATGGGGAGATGTGGCGTCAGGCACGATGAGCAGATTGCGAATGGTTATGCCGTTAGAACCCGACACTGGGAACACCACATCGTTCCACTGGTTGGCAACAAGCGGCTGCGAGGTTATGCTCCAGAACTGCTCAGACAGAGGCGACTGATGCGGACGGTCGTCGCGGTTGCCAAGACCGATAAGCATGGCAGGGGCCGACTTAGGCGAATATATCTTGATATGGACATATTGCTTATGCTTGGTCTGGGCAAAAGGCTGCTTAAGGGCCACAAGCGCACCAAACGTGTTGCTGCCAAAGCGCGAGCGCTGCAAGGCAAGTATCTTCGACGAAGGATTAGGAGCAAAGCCGCGCACAGGGTCGGCAGCAGTAAGGTGATTGTTCACCACACGCACATTGCCCTTAACAGAGCCGTCGCGGAAAGGAGAGTTCTCCCATGTGTCGTAGACGCCGACAGAGGCATAAGAGTCGGTTGACTCAAAGTCGCACAGCTTCTTTTCTGCTGTCTGGGCAGAAATGGAGAGCGAAGAAAGTAAGGCAAGCGATAGAGCAAGCGACTTGCCAATATATTTTGACTTATTCATTGTATGTATTCTATTGATGGTTGGGTTGCTTAGTATACCGAAATATTCTCGATCAGCAGACAAGCCTTGCTGTCGTTGATAGTCACACGCAGTGCACGCACGTTATATCCGTCGCCCTCGTAGCTCTTCACTGTAGAGCCATTGAGCGGCACAATGCGCTTGTAGCCAATGGTAGTGGTGACAACATCGGTGGCACGTGGGGTGAAGTTCACTCCGTCCTCGCTTGTCTCGATGGAGAATGAGCGCACACGCTGTCCGAGTTTTATATGCTCCATGAGCTGCACATAGCGCACGGTGGTAGGCTTAGCCCAAGTAAGTGTTATAGTAGCCTTGGTTGTGCCATCATTGGTAGCCCAATAGGTGTCGCGCTTACCGTCGGTCAGGTTGCGTGCCGAATAGTTGCGGTTCTTGCCAGCTGTGCGCTCCTCGCTCACGCTAACAGTAGCCTTCTTGGCAAGGTCGTTGCCAAGTCGCGAGCGCAATAGCTTGCCAAGCTCAGTCATGCGCTGGGCTGTAGCCTCAGGAATAAGTCCGTTCACATCAGGCGGAAGGTTGAGGATAAGCGTAGCATTGCGGCCTACTGTCTCAAGATACATCTGGAACAGACGCTCGGCAGACAGCACCTTCTCGTTCTTCTTCCAGAACCATCCACCGGTTGTAGCCTTTGCGTCGCTCTCGCCTGGATGCCAACGCCATCCATTCTCGTCGCCACTCTCGGCATCGCCCATAGCCCAACAAGTCTCGCCACTATGTCCAGCCTCGTTGCCTATCCAGCGTGCCTCGCCGCCTACTCCCCACATTATAACATTAGGAAGCATGTTGTGGATGGAGTCGCGAAGGTTTGGAATGTCGTAGAATGTCTGCGCATCATCAATTGTGCGGTGGCCTGTAGAACCCTTACCTCCGTAAGCACCGCCATAATATCCGGCATGGTCGCCACCCGTAGCTCCGTCGAACCACATCTCAAACTGGTCGGAACCGTACTTGGCCAGTTCCACACACTGTGGGAAGAACACCTTCTTGGCATAGCTGTCGGTATAGTTGCCCTGCTCGTCCTTCTCGCCCCAGTACTTGCTGTTGAGGTCCCAAGGCGACACATAGAAGCCATACTTCATGCCAAGCTTGCGGGCAGCACGGGTGAAGTCGCGTGGAATGTTGGTCTTGCGGGCATTTTCGGTAGGACAGCTCGACACACTATGTGTGGTAGTCTCGGTTGGCCACAGACAGAATCCGTCGTGATGCTTAACCACAGCAATGCCTCCTTTCATGCCAGCCGACTTAGCCACGCGTAGCCACTGCATAGGGTCGGGCACACGTGTTGGGGCAAATATCGCCTCGTCCTCGGTGCCATTGCCCCACTCCTTGCCTGTGTATGTATCCATACCGTAATGGAAGAAAGCGTAGAACTCGGTCTCGTTCCACATCAACTGCCTGCGACTTGGCACAGGAAATACCGGACGCGGCGTGTTGTCGGGATTGGCAACATTGCTCTGCATCAGTTCAAATTCCGATTTGTTGGTTTGAGCCATCACTGCAGCAGGAGCTGCCGCAAGGCACATACCCAATAAGATGGTGCGTGAAAATTTCATATTGATATATTATATTTGATTGTTCAGTATATAGGTAAAACAAGTAAAGTAGTTGTTCGTCTGCAAAGTTATATAAAAAAGACGAAAAAACAAACGATTGAACAAAGAAATAAAAATACATCATATCATGGCACGATATGGTCGTATCATGCCATGATACGGTTGTTTCAAGACATGCTCGCCTTGACTTATCCCTTAAGAAAATTGTTGACTATAGTATAACCTTCGGGTGTAAGTACACTTTCGGGATGAAACTGTATACCATGAATGTCGTACTGTCGATGACGCAAAGCCATTATCTCTCCATCATCCGACATGGCAGTCACCTCAAGAACGTCGGGCATACAGTCTCGTGCTATCACCCAACTGTGGTAGCGTCCCATCATCACACGCTTGGGCAATCCTCGGAAGATGTAGTCGTTGCCAAGTTGTGTGCCTTCGGTCTGCACTCCATGATACACATCCTTGAGGTTTTCGAGTCTTGCTCCAAACACCTCGCCTATGGCCTGATGGCCAAGACACACACCAAGAATGGGTTTCTTGCCGGCATAAGTGCGTATCACATCAAGCAGAAGTCCTGCTTCCGACGGGATGCCGGGGCCAGGACTTAGGATTATCTTGTCGTAAGACTCCAGGTCTGGCAAGTTGAACTTGTCGTTGCGCACCACTGTAACCTCAGCCCCAAGCTCCTTAAGGAGATGCGACAGGTTGTAGGTGAACGAATCGTAGTTGTCGATTATTACTGTCTTCATTGATTATTTTGTTTGTTGTTTTTATTCACTTTATTTTTCACGAAGCCACGATTTTTTTTTGTCACGAAGCCATGAAGTCATGAAGTCACTAAGTTATGCCTTGTCTTCAGCCTCCTTAATGGCTTTCCTCAAGGCTCCAAGCTTGTTGTTCACTTCCTGCAACTCATACTCCACATCGCTCTTTGCCACGATGCCTCCGCCAGCCTGGAACCACAGTTCGCCGCCACGGCTTACGAATGTACGTATGGTGATGGCTTGATTGAGATTGCCATTTAAGCCTATGAAACCCACACATCCACCATAGGCACCACGATTGTGAGGCTCAAGCTCCGAGATGATCTGCATAGCCCTCACCTTAGGCGCACCCGACAATGTGCCAGCCGGGAAGGTATCGATGAAAGCCTTTACAGGGTCGGCTCCATCATCGAGCATACCACTAACACGACTGACAAGATGAACCACATGCGAGTAGTACTGCAAATCCTTGTAAAAATCAACCTTCACGTCGTGGCAATTGCGCGAGAGGTCGTTGCGGGCCAAATCTACAAGCATCACATGCTCGGCATTCTCCTTAGGGTCGTTGCGCAGATATTCTGCTGCACGTCTATCGGCATCCTCATTGCCTGTGCGCTTGGTTGTGCCAGCAATTGGGTCGATGAAGGCTTTTCTATTGTCTATACGGCAATGCGTCTCGGGCGAAGAACCGAAGATGTGGAAACCACCGAAATCGAAATAGAACAGATAAGGACTGGGATTGATACTCCTCAAGGTGCGGTAGAGTTTGAAGTCGTCGCCCTCATAATGCTGCACAAAGCGACGCGAGAGCACCACCTGGAACACATCGCCACGCAGACAATGCTGGATGCCACGTCGTATGTTGGCTCGATGCTCATCATCTGTAAGCGGCGATGTGCAATCGCCCACCGTACGGAATCCGAAATCCTGCTCATTGGGATTGTCTATGGCACGCTCCATATCGTCGAGCACCTCATTGCCACCAAGCGACAGCAATGTGAGGCGACTGTTGAAATGGTCGAACACGATGATGTCCCTATACATTATATATAATACGTCGGGAGCGTCGTATTCCTCACGGGTCTCGTCCTTAACATTGATGTGCTCGAAATAGCGCACGGCATTGAACGTGGTGTAACCAAAGAGTCCATACTGTTCAGCCCCGTCGCCACCCACCTCAAAGCGCGATAGGAAGGAGTTGATGGCCACATCGCAAGTGTAAGTATCGTCGATGTCATGCTGCTCGACAGTGCCGTCGGGCAAGTGCAATGTAGCCACACCATGACCTATAGCCACACTTCCCAACGGGTGTATGGCTATGAACGAGCGCGAGTTGGCACAGTCGTGATAGTCGGAACACTCCATGAGCGCACTCTGCACACCCTTGTAGCGCAATCGCATATATAGCGACACTGGGGTGTAGAGGTCGGCAAGCCTTGAGCGGCTTGCCACATTGTATTTAAATTTAGAATTTTCCATATTCTCCTGCCATTTCCTTGTTGTTGAGATAAGTTTCCACATCCTTGTCGCCACGTCCGCTAACAGTCAGCACCACCACATCGTCCTTCTTGAACTCAAGATGCTGCAAGGCAGCAATGGCATGTGCCGACTCAATAGCCGGGATTATACCCTCCATGCGGGTAAGCTCGTAGCCACCACGTATAGCCTCGTCGTCCTTTATGGCAAGTACCTTCACCCTACCCTGCTCGGCAAGATTGGCGTGCATAGGACCAATACCAGGATAGTCGAGTCCGGCAGAAATAGTGAACGCCTCTTCTATCTGTCCGTCCTCGGTCTGCATCACGAGTGTGCGTGCTCCATGCAGAATGCCCTCTGTGCCGCAATGTATTGTCGCGGCTGTATAGTTGGTGTCGATGCCATGGCCGGCAGCCTCGGCAAGCACAATCTTCACCTTGTCGTTATCCACATAATGATATATAGTTCCGGCGGCATTGCTACCGCCACCGATGCAAGCCACAAGACAGTCGGGGTAGTCGCGGTCTATCTTCTCCTGCAACTGCCATTTTATTTCCTCGGAGATGATGCTCTGCATACGAGCCACTATGTCGGGATAAGGATGAGGTCCCATTGTTGAGCCTACGATGTAGAATGTGTCCTGCGGATGACAACACCAGTCGCGTATAGCCTCGGAGCAAGCATCGCTCAGAGTCATATTGCCCGTTGTCACAGGATGAACGGTAGCTCCAAGCATACGCATACGCTCAACATTGGTGTGCTGACGCTCAACATCTGTCTTGCCCATGAACACCTCGCACTTCATGTCCATAAGCGCGCACACTGTGGCAGTGGCAACACCATGCTGTCCGGCACCTGTCTCGGCAATGATGCGTGTCTTGCCCATCTTCTTTGCCATGAGAATCTGACCGATGGTGTTGTTTATCTTGTGAGCACCGGTATGGTTGAGGTCCTCGCGCTTGAGATAAAGTTGGCAACCGTACTTCTCGCTCATGCGACGGGCATAGTACAGGGGCGAGGGACGACCTACATAATCGCGCAGGAGTGAATGGTATTCCTTCTTGAACTCCTCGCTCTCGATGATAGGCAGATAAGCCTGTTGCAAGTCGGTGACACACTTGTGAAGTATCTCGGGGACGTAGGCTCCGCCAAAACGTCCGTAAAAGCCATTATGTGGGGTGGATTGGAAACTCTTTGTCATGTTATATATTATTTTGAGGGTGGGGCTTTATGTTTACTCTACTTCTTTAAGTCCTCCAACAGTTGCTCTACCGCTTCCGTAGGGTCCTCCTTCTCTCGCAGCAATGTTACAAACTTGCTGCCAATTATTGCGCCAGCCGCATTCTGCTGGGCACTCTCAAGTGTCTGACGATTGCTTATGCCGAAACCTATCATACGAGGATTGCGCAACTGCATGGCGTTGATACGGCGGAAATACTGCTGCTTAGCCTCATCGAAACTCTTCTGTGCGCCTGTGATGCTCGCCGAACTGACCATATAGATAAAGCCATCGGTATGCTCGTCGATAAAACGGATGCGCTCCTCAGATGTCTCGGGCGTTATCATCATCACGCAACGCAGGTCATAGCGGTCGGCAAGAGGCTTTATCTCACGCAAGTAGTCGTCGAATGGAAGGTCGGGAATGATGAAGCCCGACACACCACACTCCACACAACGCTTGCAGAAACGCTCGTAGCCATAGTGCATTATCACATTAAGATAGCCCATAAGCACGAGTGGTATCTTCACCTCACTCTTTATGGCGTCGAGCTGAGCGAAGAGTTTCTCAAGTGTCATGCCATTCTTCAATGCCACAGTTCCCGCACTCTGTATCACCGGACCGTCAGCCAAAGGGTCGCTGAACGGAATGCCCACCTCTATCATGTCGATGCCATGACGCTGAAGACTGAGAATAACATCGCCCGTCATGTCGAGCTTCGGACATCCGGCACAGAAATACAACGACAACAGCTTGCGGTCGCCACGCTCCGAAAACAATCTATTTATCTTATTCATATAGCTATTTTTATGGTTTTTATAATTATTGTGGTTGGGGCTAAGGGTTCTTGCTTATATCTTGTTGATGAAGGCCTTGAGAAGCTCCACATCCTTCAAGCCTGGTTCCAATTCAAACCGTGAGTTGAGGTCTAAGCCAGCCAACTTCGGATGCCGTATGTTCTTTATCCTTTCAGCATCCTCAAAGCCTATGCCTCCACTCAGCAAGAAGGGGGTATTGCCTTTGTAGCTATCAAGCACTGACCAGTCGAACTGTCTGCCACTACCACCATGACCTGCACATTTAGTGTCAAATACAAACATATCGACAACACCCTCATACTGGCTACATTTGCCGAAATCTTCTGCCGAGGCTATGCTTATAGCCTTGAACACTTTTATCTTAGGGCAGATGTCAGGAATAAGTGTTGCCTTGAGGTTGCGAATGAATGTGGGAGTCTCCGAACCGTGAAGCTGTATGGCGTCAAGACGGAAGTTGACCACATGGGTGATGATGTCTTGAGCCGAGGCATTGACAAACACTCCCACCTTATTTATATAACTACTTACAGTAGTATTGCCAAGACCGATTATAGCCTTATCGGCAATATCCGGCAACAGGCCAGTTCCCGACGATGCCATGCCAACATAACGACTACTCTTTGGATAAAATATAAGCCCCATATAGTCGATGGGCAACTGCGATACAGCGCGTATATTGTCGGGGTGGCGCATACCACATACTTTTATAAGCAGATTCTTGGTCATAATGTTTTTTCTGTCCTTTTTATACAATAAACTCCTTCAACGCTTCACCCGGCTCTTCCTCCTTCATAAACCTTTCGCCCATAAGGAAACCCTTGTATCCTGCCAGTCGCAAGGCTTCGAGTGTTGCCGCATCTTTCAGTCCACTCTCGCTCACACGGCAGGCATCCTTTGGCAGACGGCTTGCAAGAAGGAATGAGTTATGTACATCGGTATGGAATGTTCCGAGGTTGCGGTTGTTTATACCGCAGAGGTCGGGCTGCAGGTCGGCATATTCGGTCTCAGCCTCATTGTGCATCTCAAGCAACACCTCCAAACCAAGTTGGTGGGCCATATTGAGCAGCGTCTTGCATTCGTCCTTCTTAAGGCAGGCAGCTATCAGCAACACGGCAGAAGCTCCACAAAGACGAGCCTCGAAGAGCTGATACTCATCAATAATGAAATTCTTATAGAGCACAGGCAATGTCACACCCGACTGTCGAGCCATACGTATGTCCTTGTCCCTGCCACCAAAATAAGGCAGGTCGGTGAGAATGCTAAGTGCCGAAGCTCCCGACTGCTGATAGGCAAGAGGAATCAGACTTGCGTCAGCATCCTCCTTAATCCATCCCTTCGAAGGCGAACGACGCTTGAACTCGGCAATAATGCCTGTCGTGCTCTGCATTAGAGCCTGTCGCATGGAGGCAACAGTGCTACCCTCGTCAATAAGTTTCTCCACCTCGCGATGTATGTCATGCTCGGTATATACCGCTTTCAGACGGTCGAGGTCTACACGCTTGCGGGCTACTATTTCTTCTAATATATCCATCGCTCAAATGCTTGCTTAACTGTTTATCTCCCTGAACTTCTTGAATGTAGCCAACGCTTTGCCGCTCTCCAACGACTCGCGTGCAATGGCTATGCACTCTTCTATCGACTTCTTTCCACGCTCGAAGGTCTGTATGCCAAAGGCAGCATTGGCAATGACTATGTCCTTTTGTGCCTGAAGAGCACGGTTCTCAAGCACGGCATCGAATATCTCAGCAGCCTCATGCTCTGTGGCTCCGGCAACAAGTTCCTCGGGAAGAGCCTTGCGCAGGCCAAGATCGGAAGGCGAGAAGACGCGCTCATAGGAGTTGGTGGCAACCTTGAAGTCGCCCGTAAGCGAAATCTCGTCATAACCGTCAATACTGTTGACTATGGCATAATCGGTGCCTATGCGGCGGAACACCTCGCTATAAAGCTTCATCTGTTCAAGCGTGGCAACACCAAGCAACTGACATTTGGGTTGTGATGGATTGACAAGCGGACCAAGAAGATTGAAGCATGTGGGAAACTGCAACGCCTTGCGTATAGGACCAACAAACTTCATTGCTCTCGCAAACAGCTGTGCATGCAGGTAAACAATGCCACACTCGTTGAGCGAACGGTTCAGCTGGTCGAGGTCGGAAGTAAACTTCACCCCATGCTGCTCAATGACATTCGACGCACCAGAGGTGGATGTGGCAGAATAATTGCCATGCTTTGCCACCTTATAGCCTGCTCCTGCAATGACGAAGCATGATGTTGTGGATATGTTGAATGTGTTCTTGCGGTCGCCACCAGTGCCCACAACATCGATATAGCGGTCGCTGTCGAGCAGAGCCGAAACACCAGTCTCAAGTATTCCGTCGCGAAAACCGAGCAATTCGTCAACAGTAATGCCACGCATCTGAATAGCGGTGAGCAAAGCCGAAATCTGTTCGGCAGGGTATTCGTCACGTGTTATGCCGAGCAATATATCTTTAGTATCTTCGCGCTGGAGCTTCTCTCCAGCAAGCACTCTTTCAAGTATTAGTTTCATTGTTGCCATACGCCTGAATATTTTTTTAGTTATTTCTCTTTATCTTACATTAAAAAAAAAAGACCCGCCGCGTGAGCGACAGGTCTTCTTATAGCTTTATTTGTCATATGAAAATAATGCGTAGGAGATACCGCCTCACGATTTTTTGAATCTTGAGCTACGCCACCACCAAAGTATAAACTGTGCATTATTCATATTGTTTCCGTTTTAAAGTGATTAAATATTCCTTTCGACTACAAAAGTAAGAAATAAATATTATTTCACAAACATTCGAGCGTGTTTTTTGATAAATTGCTGCACTTTTCTTGTTTTTACAAACAAAAGCGCAACAATTTGTCACTTATACATTATTATATATACATCTATCCGCAATGGAAGAAGCGGCGCACGAGCTGCTCAGTAGCATCACGATTGTGCTCTATCGACTGGCGCAACGAAGCGTCGTCGAAATCACGAAGCTGCTTGATGATACCGTCAATCATGGCTGGCGAGAATACATCATACTGCTCGAACACCTCACGCTGGCGCTCAAGCACATCGGCAGAAGCCACACATGAGTCGGGCAAAGTAGAGAGCTGCGACAAACGCTCGGCATTGGCAGCATCATGAATGTTGACATTCACGTAAGTGCGGTCGGCTATCTCAAGCGCATTGTCCATCTCGAAGCCATGACGGCAAGCCACACAAAGTCCTGCAAGCAACTGATAGATGTCGGCAGAGCCATCTGGCGAGCGCATCTCAACAGTCTGCTTAGCTGTAGTGTCGGCATTGGCAGCAGGCTGCTGCGGGTTAGCCTGATGACACATGTCCTTGCCTGATGTCCATCCAAGCGGCACACGTACAAGCACAGAGCGGTTGCGGTCGCCCCAGCATATATTGGTAGGAGCCTCCTGATGAGGCACAAGACGGAAGTAGGCAAGCGGATTCTTATTGCCGAATGCTGTTATGGCACCTGCCACATCCATCATTCCGGCTATCATGCGGCGTGCAGCCTCGCTCAAGGCTCCCTCGTGTATCATCTGGTTCTTGCCATCCTTCATTATGCGCATGTGTACATGCAGACCTGAGCCAGCCTTGCCCGCGATAATCTTAGGAGAGAAGGTCACGTCATAACCCTCGCGCCAAGCCATATTGCGAATCACCCACTTGGCAATCATCAACTGGTCGGCAGCCTCAACAGCAGGAACCGGCAGAAACTCTATCTCGTTCTGCTCGTAGCAGAGACCTTCCATAGTGAAGTTGCCCACCTCAGAGTGTCCATACTTAATCTGTCCGCCACACTGTGCCACAGCATGCATACAACGCTGACGGAAATCACCCGTCTTGAAGAAAGGTGCCGACTCATGATAGCCACGCTGGTCAACAGCAGGGAACTTCCCTTCAGCAACGCTCACCACATAGTATTCCAACTCGCCCATAGCGTGGAACTCCATGCCAGTGACCTCTTGGAAGGCACGTGTTGCCTTAACAAGAGTATGCTCGGGAGAAGAAGCAAGAGGCTCGCCATCCTTGTCGAAGAAAGAGCAAAGCAGACACAAAGTAGGAATCTCGGCAAACGGGTCGCGGAATGCAGTAGAGAATCTTGGCAATACATAAAGGTCGCTACTGCCTGCCTGAATGAATGAGAACAGCGACGAGCCATCTACACGCTCACCACAAGTGAGTACTGTGTCAAGATATTCCTTGGAGTTGATAGTGAAGCTAAGGGTCTTAAGACGACCGTCGCCACCAGGATACATGAAATTGACCATCTGTATACCGTTCTCGTCGATATAGTTGATGATGTCTTCTTTGGTAAACTCACTTGGCATTTTCTTGAGTGCGCGCACCACAGGGTTGGCATTCATAAGAATAAGATTTTCGCTCATAGACTTATGGTTGTTAAAGGATTAATAGATTAATTGTTGTTTGCTCGGCAAATGTACAAAAAGTAATGGACTTGGCAAAGAAAAAAGCTACAAACTTGCAAACAGAATGCAAACTGGCTTGCCAAGCTTAATGTCCTGGCGAGTGTTCACAAGTTTTCCTGTCTTCTTATCGCGTCTATACACCTCTATGACATCGCTGTCGCGACATGCCACAAGCATGTAGTTGCCATTGGGAGTTATGGCAAAGTTGCGCGGATGGGCAGCTGTTGGCTGGAAACCTATCTTTGTGATAAGCCCTGTATTCTGGTCGACAGAGAATATAGATATTCCCTCGTCCTTCAATCTATGCGAGGCATAAAGGAACTTGCCGTCGGGCGAAAGATGAATGTCAGCACTGCCACTTGTCTTAGTCTTCGAAGCCTGAACGCGCTGCAATTCCTTCAGATTGCCATCGTTATAGCCAAGCACAGTAACCGTGCCGTCAAGCTCACCAATAAGATAAGCCACCGTACCCTTATCGTTAAACACAATATGACGAGGACCAGTGCCCTTGGGTGCGCTATATATTTCTGTAGGATTTGTAAGAAAAGTGCCATCGGCTTTGTTGGCATCATTAGCGTCAAAACGCCATATACAGTCGTTGCCCAAATCAGTGGCTATCATATAGCGGTGGTCGGGAGTCATCATGCAACAATGGATATGCGATTCCACACCTTCAGTCTTATACATACAAAAGTATTGATTCTCAGCCCCTATCGATCCATCCTGTTTGATTGGAAACACCGATATGTCGCCACCATTATAGTTTGAAGTGACTAAATGACTGCCATAAGCCATGATGTTGCAAGGAGCCGCTCCAGGCATATTCTTGACATGCCCATTAGACAATGTGCCACAATGCTGACTGGTGAGAAGCGAAAGCGTGCCTTTTTGGGCATCAAAGCTATAAGCCCCAGCACCACGCCTCTCGTCGTCATATTCATTTACGGTATAAACACGCGTGGCATCATCGTTGAAAGTAAGGAAAGAAGGGTTGCCAGCCTTAACGCTGCTTATGGCCTCGGCCTTGCCATTGTCCTGGTTGAAACGGTAGACATACATACCCTCAGATGTGCTCTGTTCGGTGTAGGTGCCAACAATCATTGTCAAGTCATTGCCGGCAAACGACTGTATGCCGACAAAGGCAGCTGCAACAGCTGACGTTAATAGTCTTTTGGTTCGATTCATTTTTTATGTAGATATAAATATGTTGTCTGCAAAATTAAACATATTTTCTGGAGTTATCACATATTTATCGCCACAAAAGTTGTAACTTTGCGAAATATATGCTACGAACAAAACAATTAATAACAAATAGCACTATAAAATGAAAAAAGAAAAAGAGCAAATCCAGTTGCCCGATAACGCCTTCACAGAGTTGAAGCCGGGCGAGGAGTACAAGCCGATTATGTCACCCGACCAGAATTACCCGGAGGTAAACCTTTGGTCGGTTACATGGGGTATCATCATGGCTATGCTGTTCTCGGCTGCCGCAGCCTATCTTGGACTTAAGGTGGGTCAGGTGTTTGAGGCTGCCATTCCTATCGCCATCATTGCCGTAGGCGTGTCTACATTCGCCAAGCGCAACAAGGCCCTTGGCGAGAATGTCATCATTCAGAGTATCGGAGCTTGCTCGGGTACAATTGTGGCAGGTGCCATCTTCACCTTGCCAGCCATCTACATCCTTCAGGCCAAGTATCCTGAGATGAGCGTTTCGTTCTTCAAGGTGTTCTTCTCGTCTCTGCTTGGCGGTATCTTGGGCATATTGTTCATGATTCCTTTCCGCAAGTACTTCGTTAAGGACATGCACGGAAAGTATCCTTTCCCTGAAGCAACAGCCACAACCCAGGTGCTTGTAAGCGGCGAGAAGGGTGGCTCTCAGGCAAAGCCATTGCTTATAGCTGGCCTTATAGGCGGACTCTACGACTTTATCGTGGCTACTGTGGGATGGTGGAACGAGAATTTCACAACACGTGTTGCCGAATGGGGCGTAATGGCTGCCGACAAGGCAAAGCTTGTGTTCAAGGTTAACACTGGTGCTGCCGTGTTCGGTCTTGGCTACATCATCGGTCTTAAGTATGCCTTCATCATCTGTCTTGGCTCGTTTGCTGTGTGGTGGCTCATTGTTCCTGGCATGTCGATAATCTTCCACGACGATGTGCTCAACCTTTGGAATCCAGAGATTACACAGACTGTTGGCGCAATGTCGGCTGAGGAGATTTTCAAGTATTACGGCAAGAGCATCGGTATCGGTGGCATTGCAATGGCTGGTATCATTGGCATCATCAAGTCATGGGGCATCATCAAGGGTGCTGTTTCGCTTGCCGCTAACGAGATGAAGGGTGGCTCCAAGGATGCAAAGGACACTATACGCACACAGCGCGACATCTCCTTCAAGATTATCGCCATTGGAAGCATCGTCACTCTCATTGCCACATTCCTCTTCTTCTGGTTTGGTGTGATGGAGGGCAATCTGCTCTTTGCCATCGTAGGCATCTTGCTTGTGGCTGTCATAGCATTCCTCTTCACAACAGTTGCAGCCAATGCCATCGCTATTGTTGGCTCTAACCCAGTGTCGGGCATGACGCTTATGACACTTATCCTTGCCTCTGTAGTGCTCGTTGCCGTAGGCTTGAAAGGCACAGGCGGTATGGTCGCCGCTCTTATCATGGGTGGCGTGGTATGTACTGCATTGTCAATGGCAGGCGGTTTCATCACCGACCTCAAGATTGGCTACTGGCTTGGAACTACACCTAAGAAGCAGGAGACATGGAAATTCCTTGGCACACTTGTATCGGCTGCCACTGTTGGCGGTGTGATGATGCTGCTCAACCAGACCTACGGATTTGCAAGCGGACAGCTCGCTGCACCACAGGCTAATGCTATGGCTGCCGTGATTGATCCTCTTATGAATGGTGTGGGTGCTCCCTGGGCTCTCTATGGCATTGGTGCCATTATCGCCATCATACTCACCTACTTCAAGATACCTGCCATCGCCTTCGCCCTTGGTATGTTCATTCCTCTTGAGCTGAACACTCCACTCTTGGTGGGTGGCATCGTTAGTTGGTATGTTTCCACACGCTCTAAGGATGCCGAGGTTAACCGTGAGCGCAACGAGAAGGGAACTCTGCTTGCCAGTGGTTTCATTGCAGGTGGTGCATTGATGGGAGTTGTTTCTGCCCTACTCCGCTTCTGCGAGATACATCTCGTGGACGACAGTTGGATGGAGTCGTGGCTCGCCGACCCATTGTCACAGATTGTCTCACTCGTGGCTTACTGCTGCTTGATAGGCTACTTCGTTGTGGCTACAAAGGTGAAGAAATAAGACACAATGAATAAAACATAGTATGAGGGTATGGTAGGGATGCCATACCCTCTTTTTATTTCTATTTGCAAACCTTTCGGTTTGTCTTCATTCCATTCTCTCCGTTTATGCTTACTACATAAACACCATGCTTCAGTGCGTCATATACCTTTGTGAGTGTCTCACTTCCAATGCCTTTGCCTACCACATTTCCCGACATATCAATTATCTGCCATGCACCTGTCACACCGTGGCGCAAATTATTAATGCCAGATGTCAATGTCTTCAGGCTCTGCTGCTCAACGTTAAGCACAGCACAGTCGCAAGGATTCGTTGAATTGTAATTAGCAACGAAAGCTACAACATTCATCTGCTTCTCGTTCCATTCCTCGTTAAGCACAGCATCAAAATGGCAGTCATATCCTGCAGCAATGTCCACTTTCTCGCCCCATGTAGGAGTAAGCGAGAGGCGTGGCACATGGCTATGATAAAAGCCCTTGCTTGCTCCAGCCTGCGACGTACTGTAAAGACTGTCTTCTGTTACGAACACATAAAGGCGCACGCTATCGGGAGTGGCTACAGGCAATAATTGCTTGCCAGAAACATCTATGCTTAGCTTTCTTGCTTCAGCCGACCAATCGGTAGTGATATTCACTGTGGCAAAAACCGGACGCTGCAATTCCATTTCGTAAAGAGCCTTAAGAGTAGAAGCATCTGCATTAAGAATAGGGGTCTCATAATTGTAGACTTCGGGGAACACATCGCGCATATCCATGCGGTCGACAAGCATAGCAGGCGCAAACTGATAGTAGGAAGGATAGAACCATTCATACTCCACACTCTCGTCGATAGTATACTTGTCGGTATAGAAGCCGGCATGATGGTCAATCTCCACAATATCTTCCATATCACGCGTCACCTTGTCTATTGCCTTGTGGGCTTTGGGGCAAGCCGTACATTTCTCGGTAGAGAAAGTCTCAAGCAACACCTTGCGTGCCACATAGCTGTCGCGACACATCACATGGCAAGTCTTAGTAGAGTTGTCACCTTCCACTGCATCAACACCACCGTTAACACTCTTCACTAACAGGCGCAAGTCTTTCTCGCACTCTGCATTCAGCTTCATACTTGAGAGACTGAACGAACCTTCACTACGCGGAGCCACGTCAAGACCATCAACCTTCTCCTCGCATATTTCCTCGTCACCATCATAAAGTCCGAAAACAAGACTTGTGACATTTGTGGCTCCAAGATTCTGGAAGTCACCAAATATATCCATTGGCACATCTGTCTTGACATAAGAAGGAATATTGGTTGTGCCAAGTCTTACATTATTCTCAGGCAAATTGTCGCCACTTATCGTGGCAAGCAACGACGCACTGTTCTTACCCTTATATTCTTTCCACACTCCATCCTTGCCTAAGATATACTCAGGGTTCTTGACAAGAGCTTTGCCATAGCCGAGATATTTCACTCCACTAACGGTATAGCCCACATAAAGATTGGAACCGTCAATCACATAAGGTGTGCTAAGCTTGAACGTATTCCACTTCGACTTAGAAGCACTTACCGTCTGCTGATAGAAAGGCTCCTCGTCAATGGCATGACTCAGAAATATTGTGATGGCATCGCTTTCTGTCTTGTCGGCAAAGGCTATAGTCACCTCGGTCAGTTCGCAACCCTTGTATACCGACATATAGTTGGAGTCGAAGAATAAGGCAGAGCCAGCCTTGCTGTCTCCCTTCACTGGCTCATAACTCGTCACAGAGTTCTTGTTGTTGCCAATTGTGAGTTTCTTGCTACCGGCATACGCATTGAAACCTAAAAGAACCATGAGTACAATGCACATCATTCTCAATTTCTTGTTTGACGAAATATTCATAATAGTGATTTTATGATTAAAGGTAATTAAAAGAATTTATACTAATACCACACAAAGCTACTTAATTTGTTCCATAAAAACAAGCGATTTATCAAAAAAGAGCCATTTATCAGATATTTTTTGTATATTCGCATCGTAATAAAAACAACCCACGAGTATGACAAGAAAATTATATCCCATAGGTATACAGACTTTCTCGGAAATCCGCATGAATGACAATCTTTATATAGACAAGACTGCCTATATATATCGTATGGCGAATTCTGACGGCAAATTCTTTTTTTTGAGTCGTCCACGCAGATTCGGCAAGTCGCTTCTTGTTTCCACATTGGTGAGCTATTTTGAAGGTCGCAAAGAACTCTTCAAGGGTTTGGCTATAAACTGTTTGGAGAAGGATTGGACTGAATATCCAGTGCTTCATTTCGACCTCTCGGGTGGCAAACATCAAGAAAAAGACCAGCTGAACAGATACCTCGACTATATACTTAAGGATAACGAACGCAGATTTGGCATTGAGTGTGATGCTGTGGACGCAAATGTGCGTTTAGCAAATCTTATATCTTCTGTATACAATAAGACGGGCAAACAGGTGGTTGTGCTTATCGACGAGTACGACGCTCCGTTGCTTGATGTGGTTCATCAAGACGAACGGCTTGAAAGCTTGCGACATCTTATGCGCAACTTCTACAGTCCGTTGAAGCAGTGTGAGCCTATGCTACGCTTTGTGTTCCTTACGGGTATAACTAAATTCTCGCAACTCAGCATATTCAGCGAACTGAACAACATCACTAATATCAGCATGGACGAAGCCTATGCTGGCATTTGTGGCATCACCAAGGAAGAATTGCTCACACAGATGTCTGACGACATTGATGGTCTTGCCACTAAATTGTCTATCACAAGAGAAGATGCCATACAACAACTGACAGACAATTACGACGGTTATCATTTCACATATCCATCACCCGACATATTCAATCCTTATAGTCTGCTGAACTGTTTCTCAAAAGAGAAAATAGGGGCTTATTGGTTTGGTTCTGGCACACCAACGTTCTTGATAGAGATGATGCGGAAGTTTGGAACTACACCAATGGATATTGGCGAAAGAGAGATGGCTGATGTGTCCGACTTTGATGCTCCTACAGAGACTATGGAGTCGATAGTTCCTCTGCTTTATCAGAGTGGCTATGTTACAATTAAGAACTATGACAAGGAGACCAACCTCTATGAATTGGGAATTCCAAATAAGGAGATACGCATAGGCTTGTTCAAGAGCCTTCTACCCAACTACCTGTCACGAAGCTCACAGAGAGGAAAGGTTGCCATTGCCCAAATGTCTGTTCTTATAAAAAAGGGAGATATCGACGGGGCATTGGAACTGTTCCGAACCTTCCTCGCTACTGTACCATATTGCGAGAACACCAAGTATGAGGGACATTTCCAACAACTTATGTATGTAGTGTTCTCCCTGCTTACCGACTACCGCATAATTGTGGAACAACGAACAGCTAATGGACGTACCGACATAACAATGGAGACTCAAGACTGCATATACATAATGGAACTGAAATTTGGCAAGACCGCTGATGAAGCACTTGCACAGATAAACTCGAACCATTATGCTGACGCTTTCGCCATGAGCAACAAGAAGATTATTAAAGTTGGGATTGGCTTCGATATAAAATACGAAAGAAACATAACGGAATGGAGAGTGGAGAAATAAAAAATATCGGTTAAGCAAAGGCAAACAAATTAATGATTGCTCTTTGCTTGACCGATATTTTATTTATTAAGAATATCGCTCTATTTCATCTTTAGAAATGCCTGTAGCTTTAGAGATGTCTTCAACAGACATTCCCATGTTCAGCAGATTCCTTGCTACTTCAGCCCGTCCCTTGGCAAGACCTTCTACCAAACCTTCTTTACGTCCCTCGGCTCTGCCTTCCTCCATGCTTCGCTTATTAGAATCGACAAACAACAAGCGTTCTGCACCGAGTTTATCCCAAAAGTCCTCATAGGCGAGCAATTCGTCTTTCGACATAGCCGATTCCTCTACAGTCTTTAGAGCTTTGGAGGTTTCGGGATTATCCAACAGTTCTTGCGGTACTTCCTTTGTCTGCTCGTCTATCTCTGTAAGGAATCTAAGCCACAGCACAGCCATTTTCTTTTCTCTGATGGAATGTGCCTGGAACTTAGGAAGCTCCACGAATGTGAAATGCAGTCCATCGATAATCTCATCGCTATGCAACTCATGCACAACATTATAGTTATGGATAAACTCATCGGGATATTCCTTCATGAAAATCTCGTTGACAAGATTGAGCGAGTAGACTGGTTGCAAAAACTCATACTTGCGCTTCTTGTCAAGCTGACGCACAAAAGCCTTGGAAGCATTGAACAGCACACGTTGCTTGAACGCTTCAGTCCACAACATTTGCATCTCCACAATAAACTGCCTGTTCTTTACATCACGACATCTTACATCCACAATGCTGTTCTTGCCTACGTAAGTATCAGGCACAAGCTCGGGCGAGAGATATTCCACGCTCTCTATCTGCTCGTCATCTGCCAATGGCAACAGAGCATTGAGAAGACTGATGAGCAGGTCCTTATGCTCACCGAATATCTTCTTGAATGTAAGATCAGCTTTTGGGTCAAGATATCTCATTAGCGAAAATGTATTTATTGGTTTACTACTGTGTATATATAATAATGTGGCAAATATACAAATAATTATCGAAAAAATCATCCCAACCTATTTGTTTTTCTGATAAATTTCCATAACTTTGCATAAGTGAATACCTTTCAATAACTAACAATTTAAAACTGTAAAATATGGATAGACACATTAAGAATGGAATGATATCCATGGGAGTATGGATACTTTTCCTTGTTGTTTTGTTTGGTTCGTTCATGACCTTTACAGATTCCCCTTTCAGCGATCTCTTGGATGAGGAAACAGGAGGCTTCATATCTGGTGCTTTCTTCATTGCATGGGCACTCATCTGGTTTGCCATAGGCAAGCACTACAGTCGTGACTATGAGCTTAAGAAACAGGCCTTCATCGAGAAGTATAAAGGATTTGACGAGAATGTCACACGTACAATGTTCAAGAAGGCTTATTTCTCAGATATAGCACGTATGTTGTCTCGGGTGTTTTTCATTGCCGTGCCTTTCTATGTTGCGGCAAACGTGAAAGACACTGTGACCTTAAGGAACTGCATCTATATCGGGATTCTTATGATTATTTCCATTGTCTTGTATGGATACTATAAAAAGAATGGCACAAAGGAAATTACGCTATAGTTCGAAACAATAAAAATATCGGTCAAGCAAAGACAAACCAATGAATGATTGGCATTTGCTTGACCGATATTTTAGAGTTCTTCTATCATTTTATTTATAGTCTCTAACATTCCTGGGAGTTTGTTTTTAACTACATCGAACACAATAGATTCATCAATATCGAAATAGTGGTGAGCGATAATATCACGTATTCCCATAACACCTTTCCAATCTACTTCTGGGTAATTGGAAAGAAGTTGCTTTTGTGTCATTTTATCAATTCCTTTGATACTTTCACCTATTGCAAGAAGCAACATACATGTGCTTTCAAGACGTTCCATACCAGTTGGTGAAAGCAAATAATATTGTGAATCATCAATAGCTTTAGAGTTATCAATGATTCTTTCAATAGTAGAAGCTATTCGTTTGAGCGAATAATATAAGAGTTCTTCGTCATACATATATTCCATCTCTTTTAATTTGTTTCAAAAGCATAGGATTCATATTATTGCGAAGTCGTACTATATCTACTGGCTTACCAAAGAGTTCTTGCAGTTCTTCTTTGATATGAACCATTGTAAATAAGTCTGGCTTTTTCATTTCAACACAAACATCGACATCGCTGTCTTCGGTCTGTTCGTTTCTCGCCACAGATCCAAAGATTCCTATCTTTGTAATTCCATAAGCATCAGCTTTGGTGCTTAGGTATTTGCGAAGAATGGTAATATAATCGTTTGTTGTTGTCATAATCTTTTCATTTTACTACAAATATACGATATTGTTTTTTACGTTCCAAGTTTTTACTGCATTTTCTTTCGTTTTTTTTATTTTTTATTACCTTTGCACCCAGCGAAATAGAATATAGAAACTATGAATAAGAAAATGCTCATAACGTTTCTATGCTTCTCGGCCATATCACCGATGATGGCACAGGATATCAAGGGAAAGATTGTGGATGAGAAGGACCAACCTTTGGCATTTGCCAATGTAGTGCTTTTGAATAGGCAGGATTCTGCTTTTGTTAAAGGTGTTGTGAATGGTGAGGATGGACATTTTACCATCGATTCGCCTTGCAACGATGGAATAATCAAGGTTACCTGATTTATGCATATAAGTCCTTTGCCAGTACCACATAAGTAACACTCCAGTACCACATAAGTGAAACTCCAGTACCACCTATATGAAACTCCAGTACCAGTTGGGTGGTACTGAAAACGGTACTGGGAGCGTGCGTCAAGCTTATTGTATTGAGGCAAAATGGAGAGTGGAGTGATGTCGTTTTTATAGTAAGATGATGGTGTGTCAAAAGTCAAGCAAAGGCAAATCAACGAATGATTGGCATTTGCTTGACCGATATTTTTTCTATCTAATTACCCACTCCGTAATGTTTCGTTCATCCTTTACGTTGAAAGCTATTCCTACCTTCACTACCTTCTTGCCACTCAATGCGAATGCGTCTGCATAACGTTTTTCATCTATTTGGGCAAGAGCCTCATCGGCTGTCTTATCAAACTTCAGTTCCATGATAAACACATGGTCGTGGGTTTCGAGAGTGATATCTGTGCGTCCCTTTGCTGTTCGCTGCTCCACAAGGATGCGATAGTCGGTAAGAAGGGCAAAGATGATGTAGAGCATCTGTTGGAAATGACCCTCGTAGAGAGTATTGTCGCAAGAAGGCACAGTCGCAAGAAAAGTCTTAAGCAAGCTCAATGCTCCGTCAATGTCTCCACTATTGATGAAAGCCGACATGCGAGCAATGACAACTTTACCCTCATCAATTTCAGTAGTAACATAATTAGGCAACATACTATCATACAGACCGACACTTATTTCCTTGTTAGGAATGTCGAGCTTATAGAGTCTCAGTTGCTCATCATAATCCTTTATTGTGATGTATCCACTCTGGTATAGCAATGGTGTTATCGAGGTAATGTTCTCCGTAGGAGCGTCAAACGACGACTGCTTGGCGTAGATGTTGCCTACGGTTGAGGGGAGAACCTTGAACTTGCGCATCATTTCAATAAGATAGGTTGGGGTGCCTGATGTGAACCAGTAGGAATCTATCTTCTGTTTAGAGAAACAATTCAGCAGACTGTATGGATTGAATATATCTTGCGAAGGCCATGTGAAATGATAACCGTCGTAGTTATACTTCAGTTCTTCGATTGTTTTCTCACGAGTCAACTCCAACTTGCTGGCAAGAGAGTCAATGTCTTCCGACATCTCGCTATACAATTCATCCTCAGTAATTCCACAAACTCCGGCATATTCCTCGTCCATGCTTATATTATTGATATTGTTCAGCTCACTGATAATACTGAGTTGCGAGAACTTAGTGATTCCTGTAAGGAAAACAAAGCGTAGGTATGGGTCGCAATCTTTCAGCGGACTAAAGAAATTGCGCATGATACAGCGCATTTTATCCATTTGTTCATCAGTATGCACCACATCAAGCAACGGAGCGTCGTATTCATCAATAAGCACAACCACCTGCCTGCCAGTTTGCTTGTAGGCCGTCGTTATCAAGTTGGCCAGTCGCACATTAGCATCCTTAGCTTCGCTCTTTATAGCAAAGTTGTTTTCATTTTCTTTAAGAATATAGTCAAGGAATCTATTAAGCTGTTCCTCATCCTGGTGCTTTCCTCCAGCCAGGCTGAAATGTATAACAGGATATTGCTCCCAATCATTTTCTAATCTCTCTATAGCCAATCCTCTGAAAAGATCTTTCCTTCCCTCGAAATAGCTTTTCAGTGTAGACACAAGCAACGACTTGCCGAACCTGCGTGGACGGCTGAGGAATATGCACTTGCTGTCGGCATGTGTCATATTATAGACATACTTCGTCTTGTCGATGTAAACGCGGTCTTCCTTACGTACAAGTTCGAAAGTCTGCATTCCAAGTGGATATAGTTTTCTTGCCATATTCTATAGTTTCGGTTTCTTGTGTAAAGTTAGCATTAAAACTTGAAACAACAAAACATTTTTTTGATTTATATGTTTTTCCAAAAGCGGAAATCAACTGTATTCTACTACCTATATCATAAGATATTGGCATTAGATCATCATTAGAATTGTCATTGGATATTGGATAATCAAAAAAAATAAAGTAATTTTGCACTCACAATAATGTAATGAATAATAGAGGAAAAATGAAACGCAAAATTCTTATCTTTTTATTTAGCTGCATAAATGCAGGCATAAGCTTCGCTCAAAGTTTTAGTGGGAACTATACTACAGAATGGCAATGGGACATGAACAACAAGACCAACTGGGTTAATCTGCTAAGGTTGGAGATGAGCATTCCTATTGGCAAGGGCAATGACTCCTTTGAGGCTGCCACCCTTCATGTGTCGAAGAACAACGACAACATAATTGACGACTGGCAGGGATTCTCGAATATTGAGGCTGATAATTTGTTTGCCACCATTGCTGTGCTCGGATATATGCACGAATGGAAAGCGGGACATCTGTTTGTGGGAGTAAGAAATGTGAACGAGGATTTCTTCACTTCTGATGTCACATCGCTCTTCACCAACAGTTCCGGCGGCATTTTTCCCACCATAGCCTCAAGCTATCCTATCGCCAACTATCCATTCTCGGGTCTTACCATATATTTTGATGTGACCAAAGGTGGATGGACATTCAGAAACAGTCTGTATAATGGCGTGGGCTACAATGGATGGAAGGGTAAGGACAATCCTTTCATTGTGCGACCCAAGAAAGACGGCATCTTCAACATGTCGCAGCTGGAATACTCCCATAGCAAGGGTAACTATTACGCGGGAGTGGCTGTACACACTCGACAATTCCCTATTGATGAGGAGGGAGAAATGGCTCCTACAGAGGAGTCGTATAGCAAGACCACATGCGCATGGTGGATATATGGCGAACAAAAGCTGTGGACTGCGGGCGAGAAGAATCTGACGTGCATGCTGCAATATTCCGAGAACACGAGCCATAGAAACGGTTGTTACAGATATGCCGAGGCAGGATGCGCCTACAAGGACAGCAACAACGAGATTGGCCTATCGGGACAGTATGCTAAATTCCACCAAGGTGCGGAGCATTCTGTAGAGGTGACATGGAAAAGACAGCTGAATGATGCTATCGCACTGCAACCGTCGTTTCAGTATATATCCAACGGTAACGGCGACTTCACTGCATTAAGCGCAAGATTGTATTACAGCTTTTAATATGATAGAGGGTGTATCAAAAAGACTTTACTTCTTTTCGATGCACCCTCTTGTTTTTTATCATTCAATTTATTTACAACTACTCTACAGTAAGCTTTACTGTCTTTAGATCTCGACTGTTAGGACCTACCATAATAGTGAAGTCACCTGGCTCTACAACCTGTTTCAAGTCTGAGCCATAGAATTCAAGCTGACTGCGTGTTATGTCGAATTTCACAGTCTTCGACTCTCCGTTCTTTAAGTGGATACGCTGAAATCCCTTCAGTTCCTTCACCGGGCGAGCAATACTTGCGCTTATGTCACGGATATAAAGCTGTACTATCTCGTCGCCATCACGCAAGCCCGTATTCTTCACCGTTATTGAAGCCTCCACTTTACCATCGGCTTTCATTTTGGATGAACTAAGGGTCAAGTCGCCATACTCATACGTGGTGTACGACAGTCCATAGCCGAATGGATAGAGAGGGTCGTTGCGCACGTCGAGATAATTGCTTTGATACTTAAAGAAACGGTCGGTACCTTCGGGCACTGGTCTGCCCGTATTCATGTGATTGTAGTAGAGAGGCAGTTGACCAACGTTTTGCGGAAAACTGTTTACAGTCTTACCTGTAGGCACCTTGTCGCCAAAGAGCACGTCACAAACAGCGTCGCCAGTCTCCGAACCAGCAAACCATACATTCATTATTGCGTTCACATTCTCCGATTCCCACTTCAACACAGTAGCCCTGCCAGAGAAGTTGAGCAAGACAATAGGTTTGCCTGTCTTCACAAGTTCTTTGAGAAGCATCATCTGAGCGTCGGGCAATTCAAGATTGCTTCGCGAGGCACACTCGCCACTCATCTCGGCCATCTCGCCAAGACACGCAACCACAACATCCGACTTACGGGCTATCGCAAGAGCCTCATCCATCATCTGCCGCTGATTGCCACGCTCTATAGGACGCCCAAACTCTATCTCCTTCTGTTGTTTCTCGTCGAGATAGATGTTGGAACCCTGGGCATAGAGCACAGTAGCCTTGCCATCAAGACAACGGGTCATAGCCTCGCGCAGAGTGGAATACTTCTCTGGCTTATCTCCAGTAGACCATGAACCAGGCAGATTGTTGCGCGTGTCGGCAAGCGGACCTATGAGAGCCACAGTGCCTTGCTTCTTGAGTGGCAACAGATTGTCTTGGTTCTTGAGCAACACAAAAGTCTCGGCAGCCATATCACGTGCAACGCTACGGTTGGCAGCTGTATAAAGCTCCGTCTTCTCACGTTTAGGGTCGCAGAAGCGGTAGGGATTGTCAAAGAGTCCGAGCTTGTATTTAGCCTCAAGAACACGGCGACAAGCCTGATCGATGTCGCTCTCCTTCACAGTGCCCTTTTCAATACAGGTCTTAAGATTGCTGACAAACGCCTCCGAACACATGTCCATATCGGTGCCAGCCTTGAGAGCCTGGGCGGTATTGTCAAGAGGATTGCCCACGCCATGCGACATCATCTCATTGATAGAACCATAGTCGGTTACAACGAAGCCGTCGAACTTCCACTCCTTGCGCAGCACATCGTCAATAAGCCATTTGTTGGCAGTAGCTGGGATGCCATCGACAATGTTGAACGAGGTCATAAACGAGCCAGCTCCTGCCTCGGCAGCAGCCCGGTAAGGAGCAAAGTACTGATTGTACATACGCACATGACTCATGTCGACTGTATTGTAGTCGCGTCCCGACTCCGACGCTCCATAAAGGGCATAATGCTTGACACAAGCCATAGCATTATGGTCGGAATAGTCGCCTTGATAGCCACGAATCATGGCTGCACCCACCTGGGACGTAAGATAAGGATCCTCGCCTGCGCCTTCGGACACTCGTCCCCAACGTGGATCGAGAGCAATGTCTACCATAGGACTATACACCCAGTTGATGCCCGAGGCAGTAGCTTCGGCAGCAGCCACTTGTGCTGCACGCTCAATCATAGCCATATCCCAGGAGCAAGCTTGCGCCAAAGGCAACGGGAAAACAGTCTGATAGCCATGTATCACGTCCTGTCCGAAGAGGAGAGGAATGCCGAGACGTGTCTTCTTGACTGCTATCTCCTGCAGATTCTTTATCTTCTCCACGCCCTTCACATTAAGGATGGCACCAAGTTCACCAGCTCCTACCTTTTCGGCAAGTGGCGAATTCATTACGGCACCAGTTGTAAGGTCGCCTCCGGGGAGAAGATTGAGCTGGCCAATCTTCTCCTCAAGAGTCATTTTCTGCATCAGTTCTGTGACGAACTGACTCATAGGCGGCAACTGCTTCTTCTTTGCCGCAAACCCTGTTGCAGGCGAAAGAAGGAACAATGCTGCCAATGCAATATTTGTCTTCTTCATACTCATCGTTTATTTCTTCTGGAACACTCTCACGTAGTCAACCTCCATTGTAGCCGGAAGACAACTCTCGTCGAGACCTTGCTGTCCGCCCCATGCTCCGCCCCAAGCAAGATTGAGGATGGGATAGAATGCTGCATCAAAAGGCCACGCATCCTTACCCGAACCGTCGTTGTTGTAGGTTAGGATCTTCTCGTCGTCCACATAGAATGTCATGTAGTCCTTGGTCCACTCCATAGCATACTTATGAAAATCGCTTTGGGCAGTAGGCACCGATTTGCGAGCCGACTCAATAGCAGTGCCGCCATTGTTGTATTTGTTGCAATGAATGGTAGACACCACAACATTGGCATCGTAGCCCACTTCCTCCATAATATCAATCTCGCCATCGCCTGGCCATGACTTGAAGTTGACTGGCATCATCCAAAAAGCAGGCCATGTGCCCTTGCCTTTAGGAAGCTTTATGCTTGCCTCTATGTAGCCATATTGCCAACCAGTGTTCTTTCGGGCATAAAGTCGGGCACTCTTTATGGTGCCACCATCGTTGATAAGGTTTATCTTCAGTGTGCCATTGCCCACCTGTGCCACCTTGTCATCCTGCACATAGTTCTGCAACTCATTATTCACCCATCCGGCAGGCTGCACTTCCCACGTCCAGTCAGCACCCACCTTTGAGCCATTAAACTCGTCATTCCATACCAGTTCATAGCCACTCAACGGACACTTTATATCGTCCTGCAGTCCGGCAGCCTGCATAATGTTGATGCTATCGCGCGAACCGCCCGACCATATAACCACCTTGCCCGTGCGCTCAGCACCAGTGTTTGCCTCGGCAGTAATCGTAAGAGTGGCCGACTTGCCTATGCTGCCAGTAGGCGACACAGAGAGCCAAGAGTCAGGAGAATAAGCCGTAAACTCATGGTCGCTTGATACTTCAACGTTTACACTGCCCCCATTATTGCCTATGCTAAGCGATTTCTGAGCTATTGTGATGCTCTGCTGCGGGGCGTAGGTTATGTCTGTCTCGTTGCTGCAAGCCATTATACCAATGACTACAGCAAAGAGAGAAGTTAGAATCATTGTTTTTTTCATAAATGTTCAAGTTGTTTTATTTAGCAGTTTTCTGCAATATAATATTGTAAATATCTATTTTCTCGTCGGCAGGACATCCACCAAAGTCGAATACAAGCTTCAGAGCATCGGCCTTGCCTTTTCCCATTTTCACAGCAGGAATCTTCACCTGATACTCTGTGCCTGCCTTCAGGTCGTAGCGGTTGACAAAGAAGAAGTTGTCGTCGCTTGCAGCATCGGTGAGTTTCACTGTCACTCCATTGATATCCTTCTTGGCGAGGAACTTGCAAGAGAAGTCGTAGTCGGTGTCGGCATCAGCAGGAATAGTGGTAACTATATGCACCTGGGCCTGCCACTGCTCGCTTGTGGCCTCAGGCAAAACAACAGTATACTTGCCTTTGTCGACAGAGAAGTCGGGATCGGCTATCTGTGCCCAACCCGGAGCATAGTAGAACGTTGTGGTGAATCCTGCATCGCCCTTATCATCGACGTAAGTCTTCCATATGTTCGACTCACTGTCATAGGTATACACCGTCTTATCCTCATCTTCAGCAGGAGCTTCAATACCATCGCATCCATGTTCCTGGAGATCGATGTCGCGCACTGTAACCTTAGTGTTGTCGGCATTACCACCGAAGTCGAGCACAAGATTTATCTTGTCCATATCAATGCCAGGCATATTACTCTTGTAGAATATGTATTCCTGTCCGGCTTTCAGCTTTATGTTCTCCAAGAAGTAATAAGTATCGTCATCGCCTTCCTTCGTCAGCTTCACCGTAACGTTATTATGGTCGGTGGTGGAAATGAACTTTGCTGAGAAGTCATACGAATTGTCCACATTGGTAGCCATGTCTGTGTGGAAATGCACTTGAGCCTGCCACTGGTCGGAAGTTGCAGTAGGCAGTTCGATGACATACTTGTTACCGTCGGCTGTCACTGTCGGGTCGGCTATCTGACTCCAGCCTGGAGCATAATAGAAGGTATTGGTAAACTGGCATGTCTTCCAAAGGTTGCAGTCGCTTGCAGCGTTGAATCCCTGGAATCCTTCGTCAGCATTGGTCAGAATGTAATGCCGTGCTATTTCGCCGTTGTCCCAGACGAGCGTCATTGTGCTGCCCACAAGACTCTCGATGCGCAGTTTCAGCTCGCCGTTGAATGCGCCGTCTGCTGGAATGTAAGGGAAATAAGTGCCGGCAGGCATGGTCATATAGATGTCCTCGCCCTCTGTGGAGAGCTTGA
>ERZ1026888.203-NODE-203-length-36101-cov-18.371220_pt1 | contig 36101 bp, 28 predicted proteins | sample MGYA00380174_ERZ1026888 | MGnify/ENA primary metagenome ERZ1026888 (study PRJEB33269, sample SAMEA4719810) | human gut metagenome | biome: human-associated habitat; feature: organic feature; material: feces | place: Cameroon | collected 2013-10 ...
TGCCTAGTCTCGTGGGCTCGGAGATGTGTATAAGAGACAGACTCTATTTCGCCCGAAAGCCCGACACACGTTTTACACCAAAATTTCTTACTGCAGAGCGTTGAACATGAAGCATAAAATAACTTTTCATGTCACTCCGGCTGACCTTCACTTCCTCCATCCATCCGGTCAGTGGGTGCGGTGACCCACCACACAAGTTCTTCCGTTACACACGAGCCCCCTTTGGCTTGCCTAATTTTCGTCCGATAGCCACAAGGCAAACAAGGAAAAGGGCATCCTTGAAAGATTTCCAAAAAAATCTTCCTCTTTTCCTTTTATATTTAATTAAAGTTTTCTAATTTTGCGATTGGGTAGTGCAAGCATTTGCGCACACAAGTGGGCTTACGCTTGCCTATCCAAGCCTCAGCCACGCCGAGCCTTTCGCGAGGGACCATTTCCTCGCAACAAGGAGGTCAGGGTGGGAAAATGAGGCACGACATAATGAAGGCGTTTACTTGACGCTCTGTTCTTGACAGTCTGTAATCTCGCAAATTACCAGTATCAAAGTCATAGACATTGCAACGGTAGATGCCCCGGGTGTGATCATATCATGCCATGGCCTTGCCATGGTATGGTTCTTCATATCGGCGTGGGCTCTGACGTTGTCTGTTCGACTTTGATAGGCAATGCGAGAGCCTCAGACTGTGGAATGGACAACAGGTAAGTTCTCCACGCTTTTTTGTGCTCGCTAAAAATCATAATTTTAGTTGGCTGCTTCTGGGAACTGGCAGCAGGAATGTCACCTATATAGAAACTCAGACATAATGAAACAAAAAGCATCCTTATTTGTCGGAATAATAGCAATAGGTCTGCTATTCTTCTTTTTCATGAAGAAGCCTGTCCCTACGCCAAAACATTTGAAATTGGATGGAACCCAGGCGATTTTAGAAAACAAGGCACCGAGAGCAAACTTGAAGAATTACCAAGTAAACTTTTATATGGAAAATTCCGCAAGTATGGATGGCTATGTCAATGGTAACACTGGATTTAAGGATGTTCTTGGGAAAATGATAGTGTCCTCTCACCATTGTTGTAAGGGAACTGACTTTTTCTTCGTGAACGACAAAGTTTACAAGGCCAATCAGAGCGCAGTAAGCTTTATACAAATGTTGACTCCCGCAAACATCAAGGTGGGCAACGTTGGTTCTACGGATGTGAACCAAATATTTCGAAACATACTACAAGCAACAGATAAGAACACCATTTCCGTGCTTTTCTCAGACTGTATCTATTCGGTAACCGATGTGAACAGCCAGTTGGACAATGCCAAGAACGCCACAACAGATGCGTTTCTGACAGCCTTGGCCAAAAATAGCACTATGGCCACAATCATCTTGCAGTTTGTGTCATCATTTGATGGCTACTATTATGACCGCAACGATAAGCCATATGTGTGTAAGTCTCCACGTCCTTTCTATGTTGTCATAACAGGCAATAGGGACGCTCTCAAAACGTTGTATACCGATTTTAAGGTGAAAACGATGCCTGGCCTCAAGAACAAAAGCTTCTTCACCTCAGAAAGCTGGACATTGAATGAAAACAATGCGTGCGCCATTATTTCTGATTATACCAATGCAAGAAGAATAAAGACACAGAGAAATTTCCTGGACATTGATGATGTGTCGTTGGACAGAAATGCATCGTCATTGCAATTTGCAATAGGTGTGGACTATTCTGGTATATTCGTTGATGATGACTATGTACTTGACAAGAGCAATTACCAGATAGAGCCCAATTGCTTTAAAGTGGTGGGGGTTAGCAAGGCTTCGCCTTCAGCAATTGGTGATTTTTCAAACATTCCCTCTAAGCCATACGCCATTGTTATCAGTGTGCCAAATGGTTCGTTTGCACCAATGATCACGTTGAGTCTGCGAAAAGTCATTCCTGCGTGGGTAAAGAAATCAAATGTGAATGATGACGCTGGTTTTGTGCCAGCTTCCACGAAGAGTTTTGCCATTCAAAAAATGGTGGAAGGCATTGCGGCAGCTTATAGTGAAGACTATGACAATTATTATAAACTGACGGTGAATATAAATAAATACAACAAATAATATGAATGATTTCATTGCTAATGTTTTTGAGTTAGGAGGATGGGCCTATTTAGGTCCATTTTCTCAGTACATGTACAAGGCAAATTTGTATCTTATTCCATTTTTGTCGTTACTTTTGATACCCATCGTCGTACTATATATTTATTATAAGCTATGGGATAACATAAGCTTTGCCAAAACAAGGATTTGGGTGGTTTTACTTTTAGTCGTATCCTTGGCGATTGGCGCCATTGGTTTCAATTGCGCGGACAGTGGCCTTTACGATTATTTGAACGCACATCACATAACGAACAGTAAGATCATGGATGAAGATTACATATATTTTTCTTTCATCTGTTTTGGCTGGTCGATGGTGTGGTCTTTCTTCTTGTCACTAATATTCAAAAACATCAGTGTCAAGTCTCGTCACGTTCCTTTTTAATTCACACGTACCATGAGCAAATTATATTTATTTGGAATAGGCGGAACAGGTTCACGTGTCATTAGATCCCTCACCATGTTGCTGGCTTCCGGGGTAGATCCAGGAGTCGATAGGATTATTCCTGTCCTCATAGATCCCGATCTGAGCAACGGCGACCTAACTCGCACCGTTAACTTGCAAAAAAAATACAAGGAAATCCGCTCCGAGTTATCGTTTGGCACTGACAACCAGTCTCATTATTTCAAAACTGAGATTGATGACCAAAACACCGATTTTCGGTTGCCCATAGCAAATGTGGGCAATAAGACATTCGGCCAATATATCGAATATGATAGCTTGAGCCGCGAGGATAAGGCCATGATGAGCCTCCTTTTTAGTGACAAAAATCTCAATGCCCAGATGCAAGAAGGTTTCAAGGGAAACCCAAACATGGGAAGCATCGTGCTGAATGATTTCTGTGACCCTAATAACAATGCCTTGGCCGACCTGCTATCCAACTTTGAGAATGGCGACAAAATCTTTATTATAAGTTCGATTTTTGGCGGAACAGGAGCTGCAGGATTTCCCTTGTTGCTCAAGACCTTTAGGCAGGCTCAACAGTTCAACACGTTTGCCAATCCAGCAGTCATTGCAGATGCGCCCATAGGCGCTTTGTCAGTGTTGCCCTATTTTGGCTTGCAGGCTGATAGTGAAAGCGAGATCAACATGGCCACATTTGTCACGAAGAGCAAATCGGCGCTGACCTATTATCAAGACAACTTGGATACTGATGCGCTTTACTACATTGCCGACAGAATGACCAGTTCCTATGAGAATGTGGAGGGATCAGACGGACAGAAGAATGACGCTCATTTCATTGAATTGGCTTCTGCGCTGGCGATTGTTGATTTTGCCAAAGATTCCCGAATTGTTCGCGGGGCCCATGTCTACAAAGAATTTGCCACGGAACAAGATGCTGACACGATGGATCTCAGTGTCTTGTCTCCATCTACAAGACGGGAATTGGCCTTTCATTTGATTTCCTTCTACATCTTTTCACAGTTTTACCAATATCATTTGAGAGCTTCTTTTGAAGGTCCATGGGCTAAGGACAGAGGATTTAAGGTTGATATGTTGGGAGAAGGATTTTATAGGAATCTTGGCACATTCTTGGGATGGTTCAAAGACGAGTGGCTTGTGGAGTTGGCACGTAATAGCCGACACTTCCAACCCTTCAACCTAAATGGGTACACGGACATCTTCCACTCTATCATGGGATATGAAGCTAAAAAACTCGGTTTCATGAGTAAGATCTTAAAAAGTAAGGATGGATTTTCACTTATAGATTCCGAATTAGCCGATTCGTCTAATAATGCAGACAGGCGCTTGTCGGACAAGGACTACTTTATGAATGTTCATTGGGTAGCCATCAAAATGGCTATTCACAAACGCTTAAACTTAGTGTAGTATGCCACACGTTTATAGATTACACACAGGAGGCACCCAAACATTGGATGGCTGGGACGCCTCTAAGCAATATGGTGCTCAAGAGATCAACAGTATTGTGGATCCATCAGGGGCCACGGCAGACCGGCCAATAACTTCTGTGCCGACACCGTTTGCCAGTTTGGAATTGGCACGCAACGCTTTTGAGATATGTGGAGCTGTCGATAAAAATGGCGCACATCATCTCGTAGGAGATTCCATCTATCACAAGATTGTCTCCTTTTCTTTAGACACGTTGGAGATATTCTTCAACTTTCACAAGTTCGCTTCTCTGTTCGACATCATTCCCTGGAATGCCAACGTTCAGATAGAAGGCTTGTTACAAAGTCCAGATCCTGCTCATCAGCGATTGGGACAAACGTTGAGACTTTATCTCAACCAAGATGCGCGTGCGTTCAATTTTGGGGCAGATACGGTATTCTACTTGTTGGACTACAAAAACGGTCCCGCCACGTTAAACATTGTTGGAGCAACATCCTCCACGTCTTTGGCTGTAGCCTCAACCAATGACCTATCTTACGTGAATGTACCCTTGAGCGGCAACCATAATGCCTATGATTCCGCCCCCACAGCCTACCGACCCTTGATGGAACGTGACCCTGAATTTGTGAGGTACGTGTGGATATTGTCGCTCCAACATGGCTTCAGCAGTATCTATCCAGAAGTATACAAGTATGTTCAGGAGAGTTTTAGGGCTTTGGATAATCCTGCGCTTAAGGCTGATTTGCGCAACCTGTCGGCTTCTGACATCCAAAACTATGAGCCTTTAACCGTGGGCGCTGCACACGTGATGCTGCCAGGCGGTGTGACACTTGCCACTTACCAAGCCCCATCTCCAGATACAGTTAGTGATTTCACGCTCAAAACAGATTTCGCTTACGATAAGTCGCCTTTGGTTTTACCCAATGCCTTGGGCTACAATGAGCCTGACATGCGCTATGTGACAGGGCCTTGGAATTCGCAGACGAAAGCGCCTTATCACGACCCCCGTGCAATGGCTGACCGAACATTGCCTGGCGACAACACGCAATTTCCATATCTCACGGCAGATGACGTCTTTCAGCCATTTATCATCCGCACGGCGTTCCCTGTGGATGATAGATCCTATTTCATGGGCAACTATCCAAACGCAAACAAAAATGGATATAGCTATCTGCTCCCCTTGAAGAAGGAAATCTTCAAGTATTTAAGCTTGGACACCCTTTGTGGCAAAACCTCTGGAGCCCATGCGACTAATGTATTTGAGCTTCGCGATGCTGGCACAGGTGTTGAGGCCATCATCCGTTTGCCTATTCAAAAAGACAAGTACATCACATTGCGGCGAATCTACCATGAGATAGATGAGCCTAATGTCGAGCAGAACAAGGGCGCTGTTGTAGTTTGCACCTTTGATTTGTATCTTTATCCCTCATATCACATTGTCAATGCTGACAATATAGACAAACCTCAGCGAGTTTACTTGTTGGATGGTGACTGGAAGAATCTCACGAACTATTATGATTATTCCGTGGAGGTGTTTAAAACCAAGCAAGGCATTGGCGACAATTTGGTGTCTTCTGTCATCAAGCGAGAGGATAAATGCGACAAAACCTTAACATCTAAAATCTTTGTAACCAATGATGAGTTTGATGTCATTAAGGTAAACAATGGCTTTGCAGAGGGCATGTTGATTCCTCAATACGCTCAGGTGAGTAATGGGCCAGATGCTTTTGAGTTCGCAATAGACTTTGGCACGACCAATACGCATGTCGAATACCGAGTCAATAACGGGCAGGTTACCCATCCGTTGGAGATGTCGGCTTCCGATAGTGCTATCTTGACCATGCATCCTGTGGATAGCCATTATGAAGAGCTTTTCTATCAGAGAAATCTAGATCTGTTTTTAGACGCCCCCATCCAGGAGTTCATGCCTGTTGCATTTGGCGCTCAAGAAATGACAGGCTTCCCACTTAGGACCAACATTTGTGTCGGTAAATCCAACGCTCAGAATGAGGGACAAGGCATACGCACGAAGATAACTTTGGGCGATTATTCCATAGGTTTCCATTATGAGCGTAAGCAGGCATTGCCGAACAACAGGACAATCACTAATCTGAAGTGGCTGGGCGACGGCAACCAACCATACGTAACCAGCTTCTTCGAAGAACTGTTGATGTTGATACGTTCGAAGGTTTTGCGGAATGGCGGCTCGTTGAAAAAGACAAAAATCACATGGTTCTATCCTGTTAGCATGGAGCCGTTCCGTCTCTCTCAGTTGCAGAGTGAGTGGTCACGGCTTTGTCAGCGCTTAATAGATGAGCAATGCCCTGTCCAAAGGGTTACGGAGTCGTTGGCACCTTTCTACTACTATAAGAACACGCAAGGTGTCAATGCGGCCTATCGTCCCGTTGTCTTGATGGACATCGGTGGTGGTACGACTGATTTTGCTGTGTATGAGGATAATCAACCCAAGCTGATCTCCTCAGTTCGCTTTGCTGGTAATAGTATCTATGGTGACTTCCCAGGATTTGGCATTCAGATGAATGGCTTCTTTCACAAGTATCATGAAAGTTACTTGGCCAAGATTAAAGCAAGCGACCCCGACTCCCTGCTGAAGGCATATACAGAGGTGGTAAACGGCGCCGTTTCTGCGGATTTCGTATCATTCTTGTATTCGCTGGAGAACAATGCAGAGTTGAAAAAGAAAGGCATTTCCATTTCATTCTCCGAAGATTTGAAAAACGACTATAGCATGAAGACCTCCTTGCTGTTATTCTACGTGGCCGAGATTTATTATCTTGCCCATGTGCTAAAGACCAAGGGAATCGGTACGCCAGCCTATTTGACGATCAGTGGAACGGGTTCCAAGGTTTTGGACTTAATCGGAGGTCAGGCGGAACTGGAAGGAATTGCTAAGATTATCTTCAATGATATCCTGCAAGATAACGAGAAGGTTGAACTGAAGCGCGTCAGCAATCCAAAGGAAATCACCTGCAAAGGTGGATTGAATATGAGACCTGAGGATGTGATCGACGACCCAGAAGAACTACGCTATTGCTTTGAGGCGTCACCCAAACTGGAAGGCATGCAACATATTCGTTTGCGTGATGTGGACGAGCAAGCCATTAACGAAGGTGTCGACTTCTATGACAGCTTTGTTGACTATTTCTTCAGCTTGAACAGAAAATATTCGTTTGAGAAGAAATTTGGCATCAACACACAGCGTAGTTTTTCTGAGTATCGTGAAATTCTCTTGGAGCATGCTCATGAGGACTTGGCCGCTGTGCTCGACACCAGGAAGACGGAGAGACAAGATCCAGAGGCGGAGTTGGAAGATTCCATATTCTTCTTCCCGTTGACGGGAGGATTGAACAGATTATCTTATTACATTTCTAATCAGCACTAATATGAAAAGAGCTTTTTATATTGTTTTCTTGTTGGGCGTACTTCTTTCAATGCAGTCCTGTGATCGTATAGGAAATCTGATTGGTGAAAGTGACACCCCTAAGGAACAGCCGGCAGAAGTGCAAGCCCAAGAAAGTGTGGATAACGCTTCAACAGACACGTTGGGAACAACAAAAATACAAACCCAACTCATGCAGAACGAAGATGGTATCAGAGCATTGAAGGATTCGCTTACTTCGCTGAACGGCAAGATTAACAGTCTTCAGGCGGCTGTCGATTCGTTGCAGCAGCAACAGGCTGAATTAGCACAGACAAAAGTGGGAGCAAAGAGCCTCTTTGTTTACGTGGCTATCTTCACAATAATTGTGGTATTGGTGCTTTTCCTTACGAAAAAGAAGCGAGGACAAGACAACTTGACAGAGAAACAGGTGAAAGACATTATCGTGGATTTCGCCAAAGACCATCCTGATTTAATATGTGGAGGAACTCTGTTGAAATTGGATAGACAAATAGGTGTGATTTCGAATCACAAGCAAGCACTTGATTCTATCATCACACGCTTGACTCATTTGGAGACTCGAATCGGGAACACAGTTCCAACCTTCAATACGCAGGGAACACAAACTTCCTCTTCTGAAAAGCCTGTTGCTGGAGGAGCTCAAGCAGGAGGAACAAGTAACGTCTTCTATATGAAGCGCCCACAGAGGGACATGGAATTTGATTTGTCTTTGCGAAGTGAACGTCAAACAGAAGAAACGCTCTATCGTTTTGAGATTGATCGTCGTAATCCCAATGTCGCTCATTTCTTCTTTGATTGTATGTATCCAAATCTTGTCAGATGGGCATTGTCTACACGTGAGAGGACCCTTGACAGGGTATGTAATGCTTCTGGTAGCGATGCAAATGGAACTTACCGGTGCACTGCGCCAGGTGAAGCTAAGCTTCAAGATGGCAAGTGGGTAGTTACACGAAAGGCTGTTGTTATATTTGATTAAAGCATAATGGAAATATTTGAAATCTTAATTATATTGGTGATTCTCTGTGTCCAAGCCTATGTGGCTTATTTGGCATGGGGACAGATAGAGAGCATCCGACATTTTTTGTCATCTGAAGACCATCTGAATTTGAGACAGACATCGGTGGAAATGAGCGATGATGAAGAAAGGGCTCCTGTTTATCACGAACTTGAAAATGTGCAAAATTTGGGCACAGCAGAATATGATAGTGACGAATGGGGCCAATTCCCCTTTACTCCAAAATTCGACATTAAAGTTGGTGATAAAATTGATGTCAGAAAAGCTGATGACAGATTAACGGCCAATATCATTTCTATATGGAATGAAGACAAAAGAACTTTTGTTGAGTCGAGCACGGCTCACCAAACGGTTGATTTGTGTCTTGATCATCCTGTTTCCAAGAACAGCATCTTATATAAAATCGGAGAGCAGGAAGAAGAAACCCCTACTATTGTAAAGGTAAGCGAAGTTGTTGTCGACGATAAAGAGACCAGTTCCTTGCTGCGTGATGTCATTAAGACTATCAACAATTATCTGAAGAAAAACAAGGGCGGAGCGGCAGACTTCCATCTTATCAAGGATATAGTGGAACGTCATACTGACTCTTTAGATGAAGAGATTAACCATAAACTGCCTGTCCCCATCTACTTGGGACTGATGGGAACTGTTTTGGGCATTATCATTGGCTTGTTCTCATTGAGGTTTCAGTTTGATCCTTCAACCAACTCCTTAAATGGAGAACTGTTTGTCAATTCAGTCAGCGGCCTCATCCAAGGCGTGAAGTTGGCCATGATATGCAGTTTTGTCGGTTTGTTGCTGACTACTTTCTTGTCTTCATGGCGGTATATGGGGGCGAAGGCTGCACTGGAGACCCAGAAGAATGCGTTCTATGACTTCATCCAAACGCGCTTGTTGCCGCAAATGACCAAGGACGCCGCATCGACCATCCTTGCGATGCAGGCCAACTTGGAAAGATTCAATACGAGTTTTGAGAGCAACATCAGGGATTTCGGTGGAATCATGGATGATATCCATACGGCCTTTGATAGCCAAGTGCAATTGCAGAGGGAACTGAGGAGGATGGACTTGACACAGGTAGCCAACCTGAATGCCAATGTATTGGTGCAACTCCGCGAGAGCATGGGCGAGTTTGAGAGATTCACACGATATCTCAGCCAGATGAACAGTTTTGTTCGTTCGACGGCCAGACTGACCGACTCCATCAATGACCAGTTGCAGAGGACACAAGCTGTTGAGACTGTGGTGAATGCGTTGCAAGAAAACATTCAGAAAAATCAACTGGTCATGGAGAAGTTGCGCGAGTTTTTGGAGCGTGTCAATGAGCATCAAGCGATTACGACTGCCGCTGGCGAAATTGACAGTGCAATGACTCAGGCTATTGAACAATTGAAATCTCATACAGAGGAGGAAATCAATAGCATCCGTACTCACACTACAGAGGCAACAGAAGACCTTCGCAACCTTGTCACATCAGAAGGGGGGCGCCTGCGGAGTTTGGACAAATTGGAGAATCTCGACCAGCTTGACAGGTTGGTGTCTGCTATCAACAATATGAAGGAAGACAACAGAGCAGTCAACAATGCGTTGGAAAGGCGGATAGAATCGTTGGCACACGCCGTGATCGATAACACGAGAGCTCAACGAGGAGAGGGCGGAATGCCTACATGGTTGAAGTTTGTTTGCATCCTCTTGTTTGTCGTGATGTGTGCATATGTCTTTGGCGTGGGCGCAAAGTACATGCTTGACAGTCGGGAGGAAGGCTCTGCACAAACAGAGATGCCTAATAATGGAACAGCCGCCAATTCGGCTGTTCAATATCCTGTTGTGAAAGATAGCGTAGCGAATTGATTTCTTTTAGGTAAGTTGCGATTATGGCAAAAAGGAAAAAAGAGAGCTTCTTTTGGATTAGCTATTCCGACTTGATGACAAGTTTGTTCTTTATCATGCTAGTCTTGTTTGTTCTGTCCTCCACAGGACTTTATATGAGCGAGCAGGCGACAAGAAAACAACTTGACAAGATCAATGAAATACAGGTGGCTGTAAATCGATTGCCAAAAGAATACTTTTGCGAGGACTCCATCAATAAGCGATGGACTCTTCGCGAAGAGTTTACTCCTCATTTCGCGAGTAGAGATGCTACGATACCACCAAGAGACACGGCACAGATTATCTATATTGGCCAATCGTTGATGGAAGTGGTTAAGTCACTGAATGCATTAAAGTCATCAGACAAATATGCTGGGCTTGATGTTAAATATATGCTCGTTATTGAAGGAATGGCTTCGAATATTCAATACAGTAGGAATGACGAATTAAGTTACGATAGGGCTTTGGCCGTGTATTATCTTTGGAAGCGGAATGGCATTGACTTCGAAAACTCCGATTGTGAAGTGCAAATTTCCGGAAGTGGCATTCGAGGCATTCGTCCTTATAATACGGCTTATTATGAAGCAGAAAAGAAAGGGGATCCAAATGCTTCTAATTTGTATAACTTGCACGAGGAGGAAAAGAACCAGTGTATTATCATTCAGATCATACCCAAAATTAGTAATATTGAAAGATGATGGGGCATAGATTTTTTTATTTCATAGTCATGTTGTCGGCCTGTTGCTTGTTGGGTGGTTGTCGCCATAGGCATTATGTGAATCAGGTGGCTGATGACGGTGTGGAAAACTCGGGATATGATAGTGACGAATACAAGGACGTTCGTAAGATCAGGCAAGGCACTAAGGTAAGGATGGAGGCCAATGGAGGAGTGTATTTGGTCCCCATCAATGTCAATGGCTTGGACTTGAAATTTATCTTCGACACTGGAGCATCGAGCATCTGCATTTCTTCGGCTGAAGCCACGGTCATGGTTCGTCAAGGGCAAATCACAGAGGATGACATATTAGGCCAACAACAATTTCAAGATGCCACCGGACGTGTGTCTGTGGGCACCATCGTTAACTTGAAAACTGTGGAAATTGGCGGTATCGTCCTTCACAACGTAGAAGCTACGGTAGTCGATAATATTCAAGCGCCGCTGTTGTTGGGACAGACAGCCTTGGCAAAGTTTGGCAAGATATCCATCGACTACGATAATTTGACTATTGAGTTCAATTGATATACGTTAAAAATAACATCCCATGAGGTGAGTGCTTCTCTTCCCTCACTTCACCTCGCTGTCTTGACTTTGCTGAGATAGTTGTTATCTGTGCTGCGCCACGCCTGTGCGGTGTTACGATGGGTATGGAGTGATCACCTGACTTCGTCACTCAATAAAATACATATTTTATAACCAATTGGTGTCTGCTGAATAATTTATAACTATCTGATATTTAAGTTTATACAACTTTATTTCTTCGTTTGCCTAACTGGAAAATCGCACCTTTATGAGCGAAAGCACGAACCTAACGTTCTCTTCTGTTATGTTGCGAGGCTTGCCGAACTGCTGTTCAAGATCCTCGCCGAGTTCGTTTATGTTCATGCCTTTCGGTAATTTAACTGTCTAATTTGCTCGTTGAGCATTGACAACTTGCTTATCAGTTCATCAAAAGAAGGCACCAGTCCTTTTCGATACTTGACGGCGGCAATCCGGTCTACAACGCCACGGTATTGATAGCTTCACGTTGTCTATCTTCTGGTATGTCTATGAATTTCATCGTGCAATTAGTATTTTGCGCACCCATGCAGGGGCAAGTTTTATATCATGATTGAAATCGTTGTCGTTTACATTCTTTGCGTGCTCGACAAGCACGTTGCGTTCCTCGTCGGTTATTTTGTCTTCGCCTATGGTGCGCATGGCTGTTACAACAAGCATCATCAGCTCTGATTTATAGGCAAAGTTCTTGCCCGAAGAAGAATGCTTGAACAGGATGCCACGCCCGTTTCCGATCTTTATCCTACGTGGTGCGCCGTTGGTCAGGAACACGACATTCATGGGCATCTGTGTGGACAATCCGAGACGATTCAAGGCATATGCTCCCATAGGTACAATCTTCGCCTTGTCTCGTTTGGCTATAGCCTGGGCAATGTCTTCAACAGACGGATAGATAATGCCAAGTCCATATTCCTTGTCCTCTTTGGGGTAATAATAAATGCCATGAGCCAGCCGCACCAACATTCCGTCAGTGTACATCCGATGGAATGTTGACTTCACGGCTGATGGTGTTCCGCAGTCTGCATAGTCTTGTTGGAAGACTATCGAACCACGTCCCTTCCCTCTAAGCCTCATTTCTATCTTATTTACAGTGCTTTGGCTTGATGTCTGTACCATGTTTTTGAAACCTTTTTATTATATTTTTGGTTCTTGTTCGTCTGCAAAGATATAGTGTTATCTTCTAAACGCCAACGTTTTTATTGAATATCCGTTTTTGAAACGCAATTTTGGCAAACTCGCAGGATGGTACGTGGTTTGTGGTTAAAGAGTATATAAACAAGAAAATAATAACATAAAGACCTCTTTAGATTTTTTCGACCATATAGGCACTATTTTCGACCCTTTGCTATCCTTACAAGGCACTTTGTCACTTACCAGGCAAAATACCATTTTACATGAAATGAATTTTTATCTACCTTTGCAGAGCAGTCGGCTTCCTATTCGCGCGCAAGTGGAGAAAGACTGCTAAGTATTTATTCACATAATGTATAATTGTCTATGAAAAAAGGACTACAGAGAAAAATGGCCTTGAGTTTGGGGCTGGCACTGTGCGTAGCATTGTCTGCAACGGCTCAAGAAGCCAATGAGTTTCAAGCAGAGAACACACAAAGCAACTGGTATCTCGGCATAGGTGGCGGCTATCGTTTCAACAAGATGAGTTACTCCGACCTGGACAAGGACGACTTTCCATCCAACAAAATGACAGGCAGTGGCATCTTCTCCATCTTCGTGAATGGAGAGTTCGGTAAGAATCGCCAGTTTGGTGTCCGTCCTCAGGTAACATTCCTTAATAGAGGAGGAAAACTATCAGGCATATTCAGGGAAGGCAATGCGTATGAGGAGAGCCAAATCAACAATCTCTTCTACACTATCAAAGCGCACTACATCGACCTGCGCGTACCTTTCATCTTCAACTTTGGCAAGGCTGATTCCAAAATTCGCCCATACGTTTTTGTTGCACCTGTATTCGGTCTGTGCACTGGCGGCAACATCAAGCTACAGGCAGAAATGGAAGACTACAAGTATGCCGGCTATGAGCTGGACATCACTAAAGCCAATCTCAACTCCACTTATTTTGCAGGACAAGCGGGCATCGGTGTGAAATTCGCCATTCCTGTAGCCGACACGAAATGCTACGTTGGCTTAGAGGCTGCTTACGAATATGGCTTTACCGACACCTACGCAGGAAAGGAGAAAGACAGCAAAGCCAACGACATCTTGCATCTCTACAACGATAACTACCAAATCGACGGCAACCGCAAGTTCTCCGGTATTGAGCTACAGGCAACACTTGCTATTCCTTTTGATATTTTCAAGAAGAAACCTGCCAAGACTGAGCCAAAGACCGAACCTGTAGTTACCGAACCTGTAGTTAAGGAAACATATACTGAGCCTGTTGCCAAACCAGAGAAACCATGCTACACATTGGAGGAAATCGACGAAATGATGGCAAAGAACGAGTCGGTAGACGGCAAGACCATCTGTGCCATTGATGCCATCACCTTCGAGTTCGGAAAGAGCAACATCAAGCCTGAGTCATACGATTATCTCGACAAACTGGCTCAAACGCTCAGACGCAGCAACCGCCACGTAGAGGTAAAAGGACATACCGACAATGTGGGTGGCGACGAGTTCAACATGAATCTCTCACGCGACCGCGCCAAGGCTGTTGTAAACTATCTCGTAAGCAAGGGAGTCAACCCAGACAAGCTCACCTACAGTTACTATGGCATGAGACGTCCACTATCCGACAACGACACTGAGGAAGGGCGTGCCAAGAACCGCCGCGTAGAGTTTACCATTATGAACAACTAAAAAAATAATAACATGAAGAAATCAATGACATATAAGATATGCACACTGGTGATAGGTCTGACTGCAATACTATTCACCTCGTGCCTGAGCGATGGTGACGACACCATGGTACTAGAAAAGGGAGAGAAAAACGAGTTTGTCGATGGCGACCAGACGGTGGTTGTTGGTACCAATGAGTATGCCAACATCGAGAATGGAGGCTTCACACTCTACATACCCAAGGGTTCCGTGCCAAAGACCAACTCTGGCGACAACGGACGAGTGGCTTTTTCTATTAGCCATGTTGACATTTCCGACCTGCCCTGCCAGCTGCCAACAGGTGCCAGGATAGTAGGGAGAAACAGCATAAAGATAGAGCCTATGAACTTCACGTTCAACAGCCCGCTCGTGCTCAAATGCCCCACAGGAGGCAACACCAACTACGTATTGTTGCGTTACAATGACTATACCAACAGTTGGGAAGTAGTACCATTCTCCTCTCGCAACGCAGACGGCACCTCCAATGTGTCACTCATTGAGACAGGATACTTCGTGTTGGTGGAATATCCACAACAGACCACAGAAATGGGTGGAGTCCGCATATTACAGAAATATATAGACAACGAATATTTCTACTACCTCACTCTCACTCCTGTCAACGGCAGCTCAAAAGATGCCAAGATGATAGCCTTCTCACCCAACGGATCACCCCTGTACATGGCATACGTGGCAAGAGGAGAATACAAAGCCGTGCTGTCTCGCCAGAAACGAAGCCAGTTGAACTCCGACACAGAAATGGAACAATATTCATCTGTCATCAGAGTAAATGTAACCAATAAACTCATCGCAGGCACAGGTGGATATGACACATATTCTGGATGGACAGACATCAAGCTGGACAACATCTCCTGGAACGACGGACGTTCTGACGCATGGGGCACCATCACCACAACATACGGAACAGGCAAGTTCCAGGCCACACTGACATGGGTCAATCCTTCCGAAGCAGAACATACAGACTACGACCTGCACCTTTATGGTCCGGATGACTTACATGTTTACTACACCAACAAGAAGCAAGGCTGTTTCGAGCTCGACCGTGATTGGATATCCGGTCCTGGCAATGCAGTAGAGAACATTTATAGCGTGAGAGACAATTTCACTCCAGGACAATACCAGGTAAAGGTTCATCACTTCGGCGGTGTTGTGGGCAGACGATACAACTGCCGTGTGATCATCAATGGAGTCGTCGTTAAATCAGTATCTGGCGCCATCGGAACCAACAAGCAATTCGATGACATCTACTCTTTCAACGTAGAATAACAAACTCTATACCCATAAAGAGGGTGTGCCATGTATTTATGGCACACCCTCTTTTGCATCTGAAAATCTTACTTCCCTTTCTGTATAATTGCATATTGTGCCCTTTGCTGGGCACAATAGTGTCACAAGTAGGCATTTCTGCCAGTATCACAATTTTTGTTTAATTAGTGTTTACTGAATAATTTATAACTCTCTGATATTTAAGTTTATATAACTTTATTTCTTCGTTTGCCTAACTGGAAAATCGCACCTTTATATAGTTAATTCCTTAGCAAGATGAAGTTTTACGCTCCTAAATATAAGCAACTTGACCTCGGTTTGCTCCGCTCATCCCTTGACGAGTTTGACAAGACAAACCGATGGGTGGCTCTCGATGACCTTCTTCCATACCAGTAGTCCAAACCCGGTTGGTATCCACAGGAATTCCCATCGCTGCTTCTACCAGATGGTTGTCGATGTTCACACCTCATTCTCCCTCTTCTATTACCTTCTTCCCAGCATAGTCAAGGTGATCATTTAGCTTTCCGTCTTTCTGCTCAAAGACGAAGTTATACTTTCCATCAGGCGAGTTCAGGTTTTCTGCCGCATATCCAACTATAGCAACCGCCCAAAACAAGATTGCAATAAAAAACTCCTCGTTAGTATAATACTTGCGTTCTTTTTCCATCTTTTTTCTGGTTTTCAAACTGTCAAGTTATTCAGTAGAGGTCAATACGGCACGTATACCAATGCTCCGTTTGTCATGTCTGAATATACAAATGGCTGTTTTGAAACCTATTTAGAAAATAAAAAATGAAAAACGTTTGTATGAAACGCATATTTTTGTATTTTTGCAACCGAAAAGCCTACAATTAATACAGATGTATATTAAATAATCATTATTAACGACACATCGCGCATGAAAAAGCTCTTTTCACTATTATTGGCGGCTGTCGCCTTCCTGCCCGCATCGGCGCAGGAGAACGAGACACCGGAGTTCTACGGAAACATCATCTGGCAGGACGATTTCCAGAACGATTATGACAGCAGGATGGGAGTGTACTCATTCCCGGGCAAGGCCGAAGGGTTCAAGTTCACGCCGCTCGCGCAAAGCACGAATTTCTATGCCAACGGCAACGGAATCATGGACGGCAACGACTACTGGTTCCTCTATACCGGTTTGGACGACTATTACGGAGTGAATTACACGCAGCTCTACCACTACGACATGAAAACGTGGCAGATTGTGAAGCCTATTCCCGACGTGCCTGACAACTTCATTGCCAATGATTTCACGTATGACTACAAGAACAAGAAGTTCTACGGTCTCTGCGCCACGGAGAAATACAATTTGGAGAACGAGCTCTGCGAGATGGACTTCTCCAATCCGCAGGTGGCATCCAAGGGCAGGATTCATCTTGCCGACATCCCCGACAGCACGTATATGACCCTCTCTGCCGATGCCGAAGGCCAGCTGTATGCCATATCAAGTAACGGATGTCTCGTGAAGCTCGACCATGAGGCAAACCCAACCTTCGTGTGCGACCTCTTCAAGGGACAGCTGAAGATGCAGAACAGAGTGCAGAGCGCCACGTTTGACATAAAGACCGGAATTCTCTATTGGGCAGCGCAGGTGTCTGACCTGAACAACAACGGAAAGCTCATCAGCGCCCTCTATTCCATCGACGTCAACACCCACGAGATGAAGAAGATAGTGGACTTCCCATTGAATGCACAGGTAGTCTCGCTATACGTGAAGCGCCAGGTGGTTAGCGACGGAGCACCGGGCGAAGTGGGCGAGATAGGCAAGGACTTCGAGGGCGGTTCGCTGACCGGAAACATCACGTTCACCGCACCGACGAAGACAGCCGACGGAAAGGAGCTTACGGGCGAACTGACCTATGAGGTGAAGACAGCAAGCAAGGTGCTCACGACCGGCACCGCACAGGCAGGAGCACAGGTAAGCGCCCCCGTGACGCTCGACGCCGAAGGCGAGGTGCGCTTCATCGTGGCATGCTCCAACGCCGAGGGAAGAGGAATGGAGAAGGCATACACTTCATATATAGGATTCGACCAGACCACGGCTCCGAAGAACGTGACGACAAAGTTTGACGCCGACGGAAACGTGAAGCTTACATGGGAGAAGCCTGAGGCAACGCTCAACGGCGGCTATGCCGACATGGACGCACTGAAGTATGATGTGGTGTGCTACAGGCTCGGTGCCCCTACGCAGACCGTGGCAGAGAACATCACCGCGAGGGAATTCTCACAGACACTGCCTGCCGAGAAATACTACAAATACAACTTCGGCATCATCGCCAAGAACGATACACACAAGTCGGAAGTGGCGTTCGGCGACGACTTCGCCTACGGTCCGGCAAAGGACGTGACCAAGGACCAGCCATACGCCGAGGACTTCAACCAGACACAGTCGTTCAACGAATACACCGCGCTCGACCTCAACAAGGACAAGAAGGTGGTAGACCTCACCGAGAGCATGGGCGTAGCATTCTATTACGGATTCTGGGGATACAGCCGTCCGAATAGCGACAATGACGGCAGGGCGATATTCTATATGGCAGACAGCGACTCACAGTGTGACGACTGGCTGCTCACCCCGATGCTCAATCTGAAGGCAGGTCAGAAATACGACCTCGAATTCGAGATGTGGCGCGAGACCGACCACCTCAATGACCAGGCAGACGTGGCGTTCGGCGAAGGCTACGACCCTGCAGGCTACACACAGGTGCTCTCCACATTCAAGCCGGACTACCTCGACAAGGAGAACAGCGGCAAGCCTACAGTCTACAAGACCACACTCGCCCCGGCAAAGGACGGCAGATACATGGTGGGCTTCCACATCACCACACCGCCATTCAAGGGCGGAAGTGTTTTTCTCGACAACGTGAAGCTCTCCGTGAACAAGTCGACGGGTATCACCACAGTGGACAACTCCGCTGCCGCCGCCCTTTATGATGTCTACACTCCGAGCGGAGTCCTCGTGGGCAAGGGAATGCAGTCTATCGGTCGTCTGCCAAAGGGTATCTACATCGTGAACGGCAAGAAGATTGTCAAGAAATAAACCATACCATAGTCTGCCTGCCAGACAGCAGACTTGGTAAAACAACAGGGAACTGGGGAAAGCTTGCGTCAGGCAAGACTATCCCCGGTTCCCTGTTTTGCTGAAAATATTGTGCTCATACCCTCACCTTTACCCTCACACCATCATTTTTACCCTCACACCCCCACCCTTACCCTCACCATTGAAACCCCGGTATACAGGGCGTTTCAGCCGGATTGTGAGGGTGTGAGGGTGTGAGGGTAATAAAATGAAAAAACTTTCTCACACCCGGATTTCTACTTGATTTGTACCTTTCCATTCTCCGAGCATACGATGCGCTGCTCTGCTCCATTCTTCAGTTTCACGATGATGCCCACGGCACTCGGCTCGCTTGGCGTAAAGTAATCTACCGATGCGATATCGCCCGGTTCCGTATCAGAACTTGGTTCATAAACGCAGACGAAAGGATGATTCCACGCCTCACCCTTCTGGCGAGCCACGAAGGTCAATACCGGCTGGTCGATTACCTTATAAGGCTGGTTAGGCATACGCTCGTACTCCAAGTTGGCAGGAGAAAGCGCCTGGAAGATGGTGCGGTTTTCGTCCGCCTTCATCCACATCGTCATCGTAATCTCCTTCTGGTTGTTCATCGCCGCCACAACCTTCTCATCTTCTATCCTGGTTACAAACCGGGTCTTTACGGAAGAGGTCATTTCGGCACTCACCTTATCATAGATATAGGAATAAGCATAGAGATGACCACCGGCAAAGGCGAGTTCCTCGGTAGGCTTCATATTGAGCGCCTTACCGCTTGCCGCATCCATCACCTTCATCTCCTGTCCCAGGTTGTGATAGAAGTAATCGTGGGTCTTGTCGCCCCCTTCCTTCTTTCGGCTGCGGAACACGTCGATGTAATAACCGCCCTTATCGCTGGTCTTCACGATGGCTGTGGTACGCTGCTGCTCTGCCTGCGTTTCTGGCTCTATGAAGCTTACGGTGGCATAGGTCATATTGCCCAAATTCTCTACTTTCGCATCAGATTCTTTCTGATAGGAAATCTTCTGCTCCGAGAGTTTCTTGCCGGCAGGCTTCTCCGCGCTTACCTCAGGAGATGAAGCCACCACCTTGAAGGCATGCTGCGACATCATCACCGGATAGCTGGATACGCCATCCACTACCACCGTGTTATGGGCCGGCATCTGAGAGTAATACTCCAGGTAATCCAGTCCGCTATAGAGATGTTTTCCGATTCCCGCATCAGGTCCCAGCACATAACCCTTGCCATAAAGCTCCAGAGAGATGCCGTTGGCATGGGCGTGGTTACCCAGGCTGGCATTGACGGAAGCCATCAGGTCGTGCTGCTTGTCCATACCCGTACGCATCGCAATCCACGAAACATTAGGAGCATAGAACATAGTACTGGCATATTTCTCAATTTCTGATACCGGAGCATCGCTTGAAACGGCGCTCTTAAAGAAATTCATATCTGCGCTAAGGCGCTTGTTCTTATGACGGGTGGCATATTTCAGGATGTTATTGATGCCGCCCTGGTTCAGATAGTCCGGATGGGTGTCGCCGAAACCTACTATCATGCGGTTTGGGAAGAGATATTCGGCAGAGGCCTTCACGCCATCTATCAGGATAGGACGCTGCTTGAACATATCGATTCCCGCCTTTTCATCGAGCATATTGGCAAAGTCGCAGATGCAACTAAGCACCGTGGTACTGTAGCCGGGAGATTCATACCAGATTTTTGCCTTCTGATCGAAACCGAAGTCGATGAGCTTGTTCAGGCTCCACTGTCGGATGCTGTTCTGATTCACCACATAATCCAGGTAATACTGCTTGCCCTTGCCGTCGGCATAAGCCTGGTTATCCTGCAAGACCAAAGCTATCTTCACGATGAAATCGGCCTGAAACAAGTCCCAGTTGTTATGAGGCACACCATTGGCGATGATATTCTCTGCCCATTTCTTGAAACCCGCCTCGATGATAGGCTGGTCTTCCTTGATGAGATTTCGGATGAGTGGATACATCTGGGTGAGTTCGTTGATGATATCCTCGTGGATAACCTCGAAGGTAGTCATTCCAACCAGTGTTTGCTGATGACCGTGGTTCAGGTCGATAGGCACATTGCGATAGGCGATGCCTTTCATATAGACATCGAAAACCTTAGCCGCCATCTTGCCGTAGCGCATATCGCCGGTAGCGGCATAGACGCGGGCTGCATCTCGGGCAATGCCCATAATCTGTCGGTTCATGCTGGCGATATTACAACCCGTCTTGGCTGGCGAAGTCTTCTCCATCTTGCCTGAAGCCTTGCTTACATAGGTCACATTGCCCAATTCATCGTCATCGAAAGGAATCATATCTTCCAGGCGGGGACGAATGTATTGCGAAGCCGTTCCACGGGTTCCGTTATATTTCACGGTGGGTTCCGGGGCACGTTCTCCCCCCACCTTCGCAAAGGTTTCACCATTTACGAAGACATCAGAAGCGTGGGTGCTCCAGAACATCTGCAGTCGGGAGTAGAGCCAGTCGGGCTGTGCATCTACCTTCTGCATCACGTTCTCTATTTTAGCCTTCAACTTGGTAATCTCAGGATCCTCCACCTTCTTCTTGGCCATACAGAAAGAGGAAGATAGGAGCATCAAGGCTGCTACATATAATACTTTCTGTTTCATGTGATTGATTCTTATCTTTATCAGACTTTTAATAAGAATACGAATGGGGGGCGGCTTATACGCAAGACATCAGATAATTTAACTATATAGGGTTCACTAAAATATTTTGACTCATTAGTGTCCCGTTAAATATCAATCAAATAATCCCGGAAAGAGAGGACAATCGAGTTATTTGACATGATTGAAATCAGTCCTTTCGAAGAGATCAACGAGTGGTGTCTTATCCATAAGAGAAATGCTTAGAGTCTGAATTTCTCAGGATACTTCCGGTATGAATTGTATTCAGTGAATTCAATCACAGCATCTGTCAAAATGTTCTTTGGCAACCTGCGCCTCCATTTACAGCATTTGTATTTCAGATCCTTCTTGGCTTGCACAACAAATGTGCATGAAATGCACTTTAATCTTTCAATTCCATAAAGGTGCGATTGAAACCCGCCAAGATTCAGTACTTGGCATCTTCGATCCGTGTATCAACCCACGCGCCCACGTGGAGCGCGACCCAGCATAGCTGTTGCCGATGGCCGTCTGCTCGATGTTTCAATCCACGCGCCCACGTGGAGCGCGACTGCAAGAATATACAATTAGATTTTGAGAATATACGTTTCAATCCACGCGCCCACGTGGGGCGCGACAACGTAGGAACGTTATCGGGTACAGAGGAAGCAGTTTCAATCCACGCGCCCACGTGGGGCGCGACAACGTAGGAACGTTATCGGGTACAGAGGAAGCAGTTTCAATCCACGCGCCCACGTGGGGCGCGACCGAAATCGGAGTAACCAAAGCAGAAAGATTTTTGTTTCAATCCACGCGCCCACGTGGGGCGCGACGCCCGGACACCCGCGGTACGGCTCAAGCGCTCAAGTTTCAATCCACGCGCCCACGTGGGGCGCGACACACGGGTTATTAGGTAACATCATGCGTAACACTGTTTCAATCCACGCGCCCACGTGGGGCGCGACCCTTTTTATGCTCGACGAATGCGATAATTCTCAGGCTGTTTCAATCCACGCGCCCACGTGGGGCGCGACGTAGTTTTGCCTTGCTCAATCAACAGAGCAGCAGTTTCAATCCACGCGCCCACGTGGGGCGCGACTTGTGACAACGCTTAAATCCGACGACATCAACAGTTTCAATCCACGCGCCCACGTGGGGCGCGACAGCGATATCAACAAGTTCGTTAACGACGAGTTGTTTCAATCCACGCGCCCACGTGGGGCGCGACCTCAACGACGCCTCCAAGATTGCTTGGGCGAAGTTTCAATCCACGCGCCCACGTGGGGCGCGACCTCTAACTCCTACTCCTACTCCCGTAAAGTTTTGGGTTTCAATCCACGCGCCCACGTGGGGCGCGACAATCGGAAGCGCTGAAACATGTTAAGTGAGTAGCGTTTCAATCCACGCGCCCACGTGGGGCGCGACTTGTCAAAGTCTAATTCAGCCATCCACTTATCTGTTTCAATCCACGCGCCCACGTGGGGCGCGACTGCGCCCGGTTACTATCAAGGCAAGCACCGAGGTTTCAATCCACGCGCCCACGTGGGGCGCGACACCGTGCGTAGGTTAATATTAAAAAGCAAGATTTATGTTTCAATCCACGCGCCCACGTGGGGCGCGACTATGCGCCCGGTTACTATCAAGGCAAGCACCGAGGTTTCAATCCACGCGCCCACGTGGGGCGCGACACAATCCTTACAAAATTCGACCTTTCAGGCTACAAGTTTCAATCCACGCGCCCACGTGGGGCGCGACTGTTCGGTATTTATAAAGTTGTAGGACTATTAAGTTTCAATCCACGCGCCCACGTGGGGCGCGACTACGCACCTGTGCCGATACCAAAGCCGAATTAATATGTTTCAATCCACGCGCCCACGTGGGGCGCGACTGTTTTCACTGTACCAATGTTTGATACCTTGCTTTGTTTCAATCCACGCGCCCACGTGGGGCGCGACTGCGTATTCAGTAAATGTCTGAATATCACAGTGCAAAGTTATGAAAAATGCGAGAGATTTTGTGGGTTGATGGTAAAATAATGATTGTTTTATGGGGTGTGACGTAACTTGCTGAGTGATAGCGTGTGCGAATCTCCTGTATTTTTGTGCAACACTTAGGGTTCGCACCCTCATTGTTTAGCCTCCCCAACGGTCGGTTAGAGCGAGATGGAATGTTTGTTAAGATGTTATAGATGCTTTTTCACGGCATGTTTTCCAATTGTCGATTGGGGTTAAATGATGAGTTCGCCTGTAAAGTCGACGCCGTTGTCTTTCCCTATGATGTCGACCTTTTGTTTCCAGTTGGTGCCCAACCGATAGCATCTCACGCTGTCTTGCTCCATGTCGATGGCTGCTTTCAACAGAGCTTTTAGTGTGATGAATTGGGCTTCGGTCACCACACACTCGAACACAGAGTTTTGCACCCGCTTTCCATAGTTCATGCATGCCTTGGCTACGTTTCGCAGTCTTTTCGCTCCTTGTGGCGACGTGATGTTCACGTCGTATGTAATTAGCACAAACATAAGTTATCTGATTAAAAACACTGGGTAATCGTCCAGTTCCTGTCGAATGAATCGGGCCAGCAGTGTAGCTTGTATGTAAGGCAGCAGTCCGATGCTCACCCTTTCGTTGAGGTATGGATGTGTTATTTGTTCCTTCTTTCTGTTTTGCCATGCCGAGAGTATGATTCTTCGTCCCGAGTCGGTCATGACGATTCCCTCGTCGCCTTGTTTCAAAAACTCCTTGATGGTTATCTGTCGTTTGTTGATGAGCGACAACACCAATCGGTCTCCCAGGTAGGCGCGCAACTCCTCCATCATGTCGAGGGCCAGCGAAGCGCGTCCTGGCCTGAGGGTGTGCAGGAAACCCACGTAAGGGTCGAGCCCTACCGTTTCCAGTGCGGCGGTCATGTCGTTGCCAATCAGCGTATAGACGAACGACAGCATGGCATTGATGGCGTCCTTGGGTGGTCGCCGATTGCGCCCATTGAACACGAAGTCGTCTTTTTGGTTGAGCAGCAATTTGGAGAACACGCCAAAATAGAGGCTTGCAGCTTCGCCCTCAATACCTCTCACGCGGTCGATGGATCCGGCGTTGAGTATGAGCCTGTTGCATCTGAGAAGTTCGGCGGCCACTCGCCCCACGTCGTTGTCGTCTCCGTTGTCGCGTATGAATCGGCGCAGGATGTTGCGATAGTTTTGTACCTTGCCTCCAATGAACAGACGGCTTAGGTGCAGGGCATAGGCGGGCTCGTCGGAGCACTTATACTGGGCTTTCCTCAATAGCACGTTGCCCTTAGTGGGTCCTTGCGATCGGCTTACAAACCGTCCTTGGGGCGACAGGAAGGTGAGGGACACGCCGCAGTCGGCGCATAGCTTCATCAGCCCGGGACTGGCTCCCACATATCCGAAGGTGACGATTTGCTCTATGTTGTGGATGGGGATGCGGAATATTTCGTTTTGCTTGACGGAGATCACTACGTTGAGGCCGTCCTTGCTGAGATACGCGTCGGGCGTTGTAACGTAGAGGGTGTTAAGTAATATCCTCATACAGGTTTTGCTTTAAATAGGTTGACACTTTGGCACAGCCTCCCACCTCTGGCAGGCAGATGTCTACCAGCGAGCACTTTTTGCAATGGCGTTGCCTGTCGGCTTTCGGCACCATGCCCGTTTGGAATATGCGGTGCATTTCTTTGGCGCATTGCAGCGTGGTGTGCCGAAGGGCCTCGGATATCGCCACGGTCTCTCTTCGTCTTACCTCGTCGTAATATAGCGCACCGTATGGGATGTTGATGCCATACATTTCCTCAAGGCACATGACCTGTGCGGCCAGTTGCACCTCATCCCTTTCGTCGGGCTTGCTGTGCCCCCGTTTGTATTCCACGGGGAAGGGTTTCCAATAGCCTTTGTAACGATGGTGGGTTATGGCGTCTTGCGGCGAGTCGGTGGGGTGGAGTTCCACGGCGTCGGTTATTCCGTAGAGCCCCAATGTCTTCGAGGCCACGTGCAGCGACCTGAGCGTTATGATGTTGCCGTTCTTTTGGCGGTAGAAGGGGTTGTCGACGTTTTTGTGTAAGAGTTGCCCTTCTGCCGTCAGTTTGTTGTCGGCCCATTGTTGCTCGATATGAATCAACGCCCATTGCCGGGGACAAAACATGAAATGTTGAATCCCCGACAGCATGAGCATATCGTCTTCGGCGTACATGGTTGGCGCTTAGATGAGTTCCTCAACCGTCACCCCGTTGGGGAGATCATCGGTGTCGACGGTTACCTTGTAGTCGCTGAAGGTACGTGGTGCGTCGTTGGTTACCTTCTCCACCTTCACTCGGTCGAAGAGCTTGTTGGCGGGTGCGTTGCCCAGTTCCGAACTGTGACGGAATACGATGAGTTTCTGTGCGCTCATCAGGCCGCGTGCGGCAGAGCGGTCCAGGTCGAACATGTTCTTCATGGCCTCGAAGAAGAGCTGCAGGTCGTCTTCGTTGAAGCCTGTTTGCTTGGCCAGGTTGGCCGAAATGAAGCCGTGGCATACATAGAGGCCATAGGGAATGGTGGCCTTGCGTCCCATGGTTCGGTTGTCGCCGCTCTGCTTCTCAGCTTCTTTTTCTGTGGCAACTGCCATGCGTGTGATGGAGTGTTCTGCCGTGGCCACGGGGTCGACCGAGCGTGCGAAGGTCAGCTGGATAGGGCCTCTCACTTGTCCGGCATTCTTGCCCGTCGACATGACGGCTCCGAAAGTGCGAATGTCGTAATAGTGCTTGCACATGAAGCGGCGGGCGGCTCCCGTCTTGTCCTTGGCGTTCTTTACCTCGGTGTCGTTGTGTGCCTTGTCGATCTCATTGTTGAGCACTGCTTTCTCCTTGATGAAGATGTCGTAGCCGTCTGCGAGATTCTTGGCCACCTGTACGTAGTTGCGCACCTTGCGTTTCAGGCAAACGTCGGTTACGAGTCCCATGCCAGTTTCTGCGTCTACGCGAGGCAGGTTTCCGGCATCGGGGTCGCCGTTGGGGTTGCCGTCTTGAACATCAAACAAGTACACGAAATCGATTCTGTTATTTAATTCAGCCATAATGATAATTGCTTAAGGGTTATAAGTTTAGTTGTTGTCGGTCTCTTTCTTGGTAAAGAAGTCTTGTCGCTGATGGTAGTAGCCAACGAAGAACCTGCCTTGGTCTTGCAGGTCGAGGTGTGTGGGGAATCCTGAGGACGGAATCTTGTCGATGATTTCCTGCTTGATCTTTTCATAGAAGACCTTCTTGCCGTCGTTGGCCAGTTTCTCTATGTGGTGGGTGGAGAGGTTGAGGATGGTGGCGAAAACCGTTGCGGGTGTAGCGCTGGCCGCGTTCATGTATCTCTCACGAATGCTGCTGATGTTGTTGGCGTCTTCTTGGATCCTGTCGAGAACCGCGAAGAGTCGGCCGCAGAGGTAGCCTGGGTTGGTGTTGTTCTTGTCTAACATGATGTTTATTTTGTTGTTTTTATCTATTCGGTTGAGGTAGGCCTTGATAATGGCCATTCGCGCAATGCGTGTTGCGTTCTTGTTGCCCGACTCAGCCCTTATGCGTCGGATGCAAGCCGAGAACAGGGTGGACGGGTATGGAATGCCTTGGAACACACTACGCACCACCGCCTCTGGGAGGTTGGGTGTGGCTTCCGATTGTTTCCCGCTAAGCGTAACGGCCGAAAGCATGTCCTTGACGCCCATGTAGGGGTTCTTGTCTTTGCGTGTGTCGGCTATTTCCATATCCTCGAAATGGCGAAGGATCATTCCCGCAAATTCTCTCAATGAGCATTCCGACCAATACACCACGGCTATTCGTGCCGAGTTGGGTGCAAGTCCAAGGATGTAGAACCGCTCGTCTAGCGAGGTTGCCATGTGCCCGGTGTAAATGGCCCCAAACACCTTGCGCACTTGTTCGATCTTGGCGTTGGGGTCGTCGGTTTCCTCTTCGGCATAGCCCAGCAGGTCGAAAGCGCATTCTTCGGTTTGCTTGGCGACGTCCGAGTTCGACGACGCCCAAAACACAAAGGTTCGGTTGCCCACACCGAACTTGTTGCGCGAGCCTTTTTGCAGCATGGCGTTGAGGGCGGTGGTATAGGCAAACTCCGCTTCTTTGGATATGGGTGCGTTGCCACATTTCTTCTTGCCATAAGAGTCGTAGCCCGAGTTGACTTGAAATGCCACGAGTTTGGCGGTCGCTTGGCTACCGGGTATCATCGTGGCTGTTGTGGTGTCCACAATGGGCTTGTGTTGGCCCGTTATGAGGCACAAGCCGTCATCCGCGTTGTCCTCTTCGGCAGCGTCCAACTGCAAGAGCTCTCTTTTCTCAGCGGTTATTTTACGCTCTCCGTCTATTCTAAACGAGAACGTCGAATATTTCTTGGATAAGTTTTTCTTGATGTCGCCCCACAATGGGTCTTGTGAGATGGCGTTGAGAATTTCGGCCTTGTCTTGTTTGTAGAATTGGCAAATGGCTTTTAGGTCTTCGCTGTTGGGACAGGCTTGACAAATGTCGTTTACCTTATCTGTAAAGGCTTTCAAACATTCTTTTTCCTTGGAGTTGCGCTTTGTGAGCGTTTCCTTCAGCTTTTTTTCGTTATCTTTATTCTTCTCGATATCCTTATCCATGTCGGCGTATCCGAGCACGTAGGTGCTGTTGTCGTACAGGTAATTGGCGGCAACGGCACTGGAGCGCCCAACATGTTTTTTTACCAAGAAAGTCTTAGCCTGGTTCTTACCCATGCGACAGTCTTCAAAACGTAAGAACCGTCCCTCTTTCGAGAGTACCAAAAGAAACCCTATTTCTTTCTCCTCCAATCCAGGCGCTGGCAGGTTGCCGCACCTTTCATAATAGTCGTACAATGCTTTTAGTATCATCTCAGGATCTCCTCGCTGTTAATGGGTGGAACAATGATAACGCCCTCGTTCATTTGTGGGCGGTAGAACATCGGTTGTGGGCTTTTCGTGTCGGTATAGTCCATGTCGTAGAGCATGATCCCCAAGTCTTTTGTGCCCCCCTGCTCTTCCGAAATGGCAGGTTGGAGCTGTTCCGTTTCGGCATCCACCCATCGGAACGACGCAGAAAACTCGCGTGTGCCAAGATAGGGTTGGTTGAAACACTGTCCCTTGCTGGCTCTGCGCTCAAACATCTGATAATACTTCATGGGATTCTCGTCTTTGCCGGGCTCATGGGCAAACAAGTTGCCTTCGGCTTTTCGCTTTGCCACGGGTCGGTATTCCATCTTAGCCCAAATGCGGTAGCGCACATCCTTGAGCAACAACGAGTTTTTCTGTTGTCGTTTGTCCTCGATGTAGATCACCGACTTGCTTGCCACGGCTCCCACTTCGTTTCTTCTCACCGATGTCCATTTGATGGGGTTCAGCACTTCGATCTTGGTTATCTGCCAGTGGATGGCCGGTTTCCAAAAAATCGCTTCGAAGATGGCCCGTGCGGCCGATGGGGTAATTACATCGTAGCTTACACGTTCCACTTTCAGCTCGGGTCGGGTAAAGCAAGCCATGTCGCCCCAGACCTCCAGGCAGTATTCTTTGTCAGTGTATTCCATGTTGTGTATGTCGTTATATTATTTGTATTTCATTAGCCCAGTTGTTGTCGGTACGCAGCCCAATGTGTTCGTCATATTGTTGCTTGTAGTCTATAACATAGAAGCCCTCCCATTTCTCACTGACCACTCCCATGTCGACCAGCGCCTTAAAGTCGGTAGGGTTGACGTTCACCATGTATTTCGACAGTTTCTTTACAAGGGTGTATGAAGGACCGTGCTCCAACAGTTGTTGAACGAGCTCCATGCTGTCTTCCCAACACACAACAACATTTGTGCCATTGTCTTCGATCAGCTGGAACTTTTTCGCAGCCGTTTCGAAGTATATGTCTTTGGGAGAATAAAGATAATGCTTCATATCGCTTACGTCGAAGCTGCTTTTTCTCCCGTATAATTGTTTGAAGTAAGCGCTCATGGTGGATGGCGCAAACCAGTCGGGCTGGTTGCCCAGGTTGAGACGGGCGTTGTTGGCGTCCTGCATGTCGCCCTTGGGCAGGTTGTGCTCTTTGGACAACGAGAAGACGTAGGTTGTGCCCAGTTCCCTTTTGCCTTCTCGGTTGCATCGTCCGGCAGCTTGCAACAGGGAGTCTAATCCCGCCTCTTGCCTATAGACCACGGGAAAATCGATGTCGACTCCCGCTTCTATCAGTTGGGTGGCGACCACACGCACCACCTCATTGGCTTCGTCGCTGAGTGCTTCCTTAACGACCTTGAGGGTTTGGCTGATGTGGGCCGGACACATCATTTTGGAGAGATGCAGCGTTATGCCTTCTTGGGGTAGGCGCTCATACAGTTGCTTGGCGTCTCTGCGTGTGTTGACAATGCAAAGCACCTTCTTGTGGCGGCATAGCCTTTCTGCCATTTCATCGTATGTGTGGCCTTCGTTGTCGATGTCCAGTTGCACCCTTCTGAGTTTGTCGTGCAACATAAAGTTGGCGGGGATGATCTCCTTGACAGAGTCGATGCCACAGAACGACGCATGGGGGTTGCACCCCTCTATGAGCCCGCTAAGCACAGGTTGGCTTGCTGTGGTGAACAGGAAGGAGGTGTGGAAAAGCTTATGGTACGTTTTCAGGGCATTTACGATGGGCTGTAGGTAATTCGTGGGTAGCGTTTGCACCTCGTCCAACACAACGACGCTGTTGGCTATGTTGTGGAGCTTGCGGCATACGGAGGGCTTGTTGCTGAACATCGATTCAAACAGTTGCACGTTGGTGGTCACCACAATGGGATAATCCCAGTTTTCGGTGGCCAGCCTTGTCATTTCGCGGAGCGTGGAGTTGGCAATCTGCTCTGGGTCTACATTGCTATGGTGTTCCAACACATTTGCGTCGCCAAAAATGGCGCGTAGTATTGCTGCCGTTTGCACAATGATGCTGGTGTAGGGTATGGCTATGATAATTCGTCCTTGGCCATGGCTTATGGCGTGCCTCATGGCCCATAGCAAGGACGATAGGGTTTTGCCTCCGCCTGTGGGCACCGTCAGGCTATAGAAACCGCAAGGTGAATTGGCCATGGACAGACATTGTTGCTGCACCTGGTTTCTTATGTGGTTCACAGGTGTGTCGCTGGCCTGCGCCTTTAGGTTTGAAAGATAACGGTCGAGCCGTGGCAGCAGGTCGTTTAGGGTGGCCTTGCCCTGTCGCAATGTGGCCGACTCTTTGTCCATGAACGCCTCGGTGTCGAGGTAGTCGGCGTCGACCAGACAAGAGAACAACATGCGCGACAAATGATGTAAATCGGGAGCCTGAACTTGAAATGGGGGTTTGTTCAGTTTTTCCTTCTTGACACTGACGTCCACCTCCGAAGGAATGGGCTTTTGGAGAATGTGGGGCAGTTCGTCAGAGTCGTGCAAACCCGTGTGGTGCGACACGATGGGATTGGCGAAAAACGAATCGAAACTCTTGCCGTAGCATCGCCGTGCCAAGATGCCTCCAATGTAGGCATGATGGTAATCGCCCTCAACTTTCATGTCGGGGTTGAGTCCGCTTTCCTTTCTGATGTGTTGTTGGAAAGCGTTTGTTTCTTTGCCCTTGTCGTGGAGCAAACCCAACACTTTGCCCCATTCGCTCATGCCGAACGCACCTGCAAACTGCGAGGCCAACAAGGCCACGCCATGGCTGTGCTCCTCGTTGGTTTGGATGATCCAGCGATGGGTTTCGGGGGCTTCGTATAAATGTGAGATAACAGGTCTCATCTCATGCGGTTAAGGTTAATCCGAATCATACGGATATGGTTGTTAAGTAGAAAACAAAAGTGTAGGGAACAGTACTGCTCCAGCGCCCTACAACTCTATTCTGCTGTGAAATTATAAAATAAAAGGCAAACTTGCAACTTTTCCCAACCATATTTGTTGTTTTTAACTCTGCTTGCGATAAATGGGGATGTGTAGGGGCCATTTGCTGAGGTCATGATACGTTGAAGGCTAAACGGCCATTAGAGTTGGAAGGAAACAAAAGTGCACTAATAATTAGGGTTCGCCAAATTATTTCGACTAAGCAACCTCGTGTTGGGGATAAAACTCCCATGAGGTAGTCAATGCTGTATGAAAACATTCCATTGCATGGCACGTTTTCTCGCCATGGCAGAGCTTAAGCAAGCTTAGCGCTGCTCATCTGGCTTAACGAAAACGCTCCCAAAGTAATTATGGAACAGCTCTGCGCCCCTCTTGCTTGCGGGGTTTACAAGCAGCCACCATTTCCGTCTGCCGCCGACACGTTAGCAAAGACCGACACGGTTGCCGCCATCATAAAAAGGCTCTTCTTCATCGTTGCAAGTTACAGAGGGAGAGAAATTCCAAGCTCGCATGATCTCATTTGAGCTTTTCCAACAATTCCTTGGCCTTACCGTTCACAGCACTACCGCTCTCCGTTGTTTGGAGAAGCTTTGCCAACACCGTCTTTGCCTCTTCCTTGTTGTTGTCTTTCAGATAGGCGATGGCAAGGTTCCAACCTATGTAAGGCGCTTCGTTGGTGTAGTCGTTATAGGTCTTCATGACCGACAGCTCCCAAAGCACCGACAGCCGCCTGGTGGTCTTGTCCAAGTCTTTGCCCTCTTGCACATTCGCATAAAGGGCTTGGAGGTCCTTCGCCACATCGGCACCGACCATGCCACGTGAAGGAGCCTGCTCGCCGACAAAGACGGAACCATATTCCTCTCCGAGCTTCGCCACATGGCGATACTCGTAATATTTGAAGCCCACGCCAAACAACACCAAGAAGCAAGCCGCAATGGAAATAACCTTCAAGATGCGTCTCCGCTTACCGGATGTCTCCGAGGTGGTTGAAGAAGTCTCCGAGGTGGTTGAAGACGTTGATGACTCCTCCATATCTTTGGGCGTGATGGCATAATCGCAGGCTTCCGGCATGATGGCCCAGGTGGTTTTGGATGCGATATGTCTTGCCGAAGCCAAGTTGATCGACAGAAGAGCTTCTTTTACTTTTTCGTCATTTTCTTCTCCAATTTTCTTCATGGCCTTGGCAAGATGAGCCGTTGATATGGCTTTTGAGCGCAGCTCGCTGTCGCTATTGAGTTCCTCCAAGAACGTCACTTCTTCTTCCTCTGGCATACGGTCACGCAGATAAGCGGATATGCGCTCATCGTCGTGCAGTTCTTTGTCGGTAACTATCTGATAGTTCTCACTCATGACAATTGGTTGTTAAAGGGTTTTAGAAGAGATTCTTTGCCAAGTCGTTCCAATGCTTCCTGAACTTCTCCTGACAACGATGTTTGGTGACTTTTACATAGCCAACCGTCTTGCCCAAAATGTCGGCAAGTGTCTTCAAGGAATAGTTGTCGCGGAAGAATCCCCACAACAAATCATCGCAAGGTTGGGGCAAATCGCGAACGATCTGCCTGGCAATGGCTTCCTTCGACTCGACCAAGGAGGTTTCAGGATCCATCGCAATCAGGCTGTCCAACTTGTCGTCTTTTATTTCGTCGAGCATGTCGAGTTCCGAATCTGTGCCCACATTCAGGCTATGCGATTTTGCGCGTTGCAGCTCAAGCGCCTTGTTGCGGCAAATCGACATGAAATACGTCGACAGAGAACAAGACAAATTATCCAACATCCCTTTTCTGTTGTTTTGGAAAAGAACGACAAAGGATTCTTGGAATATGTCCTCACATTCCATTTCTGAGAAGGATGTGAAATGCTTCGTGAGATAGGCTTTTGCCTTACCCCATTCCTTCTGGGCAAACTCGCTGAGAAGCTGTTCGCTGTATTTGGGCATCTGTACGATCATTGTTTCGTCTTTTCTACAACCATGTTTTGTCTGATAAGGCACCTGTCGGCATTCATAAGCTTGCGTACGTTTTCTGCCCACGCGGTATTGGCCGTCAGACTGTGACAACATAGCACCTTGTTTACATAATGGGACAACGGACCAAAATTACATTTTTATTCCCACAAGTTGTTAACTTCTACCGTTTTTTTTCATAAAAGGTCTGAAAAGCCCCGAGCGGCAACGCTCAGCGCCCAAAGAGCAACTTAACAAATTCAACGAATATGAAAAAGATTATCACATTCATTTTCTGCATGTGCCTGCTTCCACTGGCAGGCAAGGCGCAAGAAAGTCTTGAAACAGCAACCATGAGGATCGGCGACGATTGCTCCTATCAGGTCATCGTTCCTACAGTAGGCAACCTCCTTTCGATTGTCAATATGGACGTGGCGACATTCAAGGCAACAATGAGCCGCTACCACTACCACCCCGACGAGCAGCTCTCCGGCAGTTCGTATGTCTACACCAACTCGAATCTCGACTTCTACCTTTACAACAACAAGGGATTGGGCGTAAACACCGTGTTGTTCGACCCTTACGCAGGCAGAAACAAGTTTGCCGGCTTCTGGATATTCCACCATCAGGCTTATCCAAGAACCTGCATCCAGGACTTATACCAGCAACTGTCGCCTTACTATCAGAAGGCGGTGGGCGCCAAACGCTATTACGCCCTGAAATACAATGGCCATTCGTATGGCATAGAGGTAGGCCCCACACAAGGGAGTGAGAGCACCGTTATTCACATCTATAAATTCACAAAGTAAAACAAGACATCTAATTTCAGATTATGGGATTCATATCTATCATCAAAAGCCTGCTAAACAATGACGTCACCAGCCACTCAGACAAGCAGGTGGGGCCGAAGCCCGCTAAGAAGGCTGCCTCCCAGGATGGCCCGGCCAACAACACCCATGACGACAACGGCACGTCGGCCGCCTACAACCTCATCATCTTAGACGAGAGCGGATCGATGTCGGTGGTTAGGGGAGGCACTATTTCCGGATGCAACGAAACGCTTGCCGGCATACGCAACATCCAGAAAGAGCAACCAGGCATCCGACAGTTCGTATCGGTGTTCTGCTTCGACACGTCGCGCTCCCGTTACATCTTCCACGACACCCCGATTGAGCAGGTCAGGGACATGACCATGGACGATTATTGCCCAAACGCATGCACTCCTCTTTACGATGCCGTCGGAGATACGGTTTGGCAGTTGTTCCGCAAGATCGATCAGCAAGAGGCCAAGGGCAACGTAACCATCATCACCGACGGTTATGAGAACGCATCACGCAAGTGGACGCTCCCACTTGTCAAGGAGCTCATCGCCATGTTGAAAAAGAAAGGATGGGTGTTCACATTCATCGGTGCCAACATTGATGTTAAGAACGTGGCAAGCAGCCTTGGCATCGACAGCTTTATGAAGTTTGAGCAGACGGAGGCGGGCATGGACGACATGTTTGAGTGTGAGAAAAGAAGCCGAAGAGCCTACAACGAGAAGATGCGCTACATGGAAATGTCTAAGTTCTATCAAGGGTTGAGCCAAGAAGAACGCGACCAAATGAGAGGCGCCATGAACGCGGGCTATTTCGTAAAAGACCTGCGGATTGCTCCCGACAATATTGCGTCGCTCAACGAGAACGAGATCTTCGTCTTTGGCAGCAACGTGGAGGGTGCCCACAAGGATGGCGCCGCTGCCTATGCCCTGCAACACTTCGGAGCGCGGTTTGGCCAGGCGGAGGGCATCCAGGGACAGAGCTACGCCATCCCGACCGTCGGCAACTCGTTTGAGGACGTGAGGAAAGCTGTTGAGCGGTTTACAGAATATGTGGTGTTCCACCCACAGAACCGATTCATGCCCACCGCCGTGGGAACAGACAATGGCTGTTACGATGTTTCCCAGATAGCTCCGCTCTTCCGCCAAGCCTACGCCTTCGGCAATGTGTATGTGCCGCGAAGCTTCATAAAATACGTGGTGCACAATCCGAATGTCCAATAGTAAACTCCCTGTCGGCCGTTAGACCAAAATAGGGAAAACGGTAGGTTGTTAGGGTTTCTTTCGGTCTCTGGCCCGAAAAAAACGCCAACAAGAATTGAAGTCTACCGGCCGACTGGGGACGTAACAAGGATGAAGACGATGATCATTGGTGGCGCAGGTGCATTGCCGTAGCAGCTGCAATGATGCGACCAACTGTCATAAAAAGAAAATTCCGTAGTAGATAATAATGCAAGAGAGAGTGTGTTTATTACATACTCTCTTGCTCATATAGGTATAATGTCTTATTTTCCCAAAGACTTGAACATCTTGGTGATGCACTTTTTCTTCTGCTCCATGTTTGGGTGAACATAGAGATTAAGGGTTGTTGTGATGTTGGCATGACCGAGCAGTACGCTTACTGTCTTGTAGTCGCAGTTGCTTTCAATGCAGCGTGTGGCAAAGCTGTGGCGCAGTCCGTGATATTTCAGTCGAGGAATGTCAAGATGCGCCATCAACCGATGATAATAGTTGCGATAGGTGCGAGGTTCGGTTGGTTTCTCCTCATTGGTCAGCACATAGAAGTCTGTGTTTACCACCTTTTTCAGAGGTTTTACCATCGCCAGCAGTTCCTTGTTCATCGGTATCTCACGGCATGAGTTCTTGGTCTTGGGTGTGTTGATGACCAACTTCGTGTGCTTGCGTTCGCCCTCCACAATGTAGATGCGTTCAATGGTGCGGTTCACGGTAATTGTGCCGTTGTCGGTGTTAATGTCCGACCATTTCAAACCGCAAATCTCTCCGATACGCAAGCCTGTGGTCAGACTGATATAGATACCGAGGTTGCGGAATGTGAAGTTCTGTTTGATGAAATCGAGGATCTTCTTGTGGTGTG
>ERZ1026888.204-NODE-204-length-36037-cov-4.468067_pt1 | contig 36037 bp, 28 predicted proteins | sample MGYA00380174_ERZ1026888 | MGnify/ENA primary metagenome ERZ1026888 (study PRJEB33269, sample SAMEA4719810) | human gut metagenome | biome: human-associated habitat; feature: organic feature; material: feces | place: Cameroon | collected 2013-10 ...
GCGGCGTAGTGTTGCTGAAGCCCGAGTACGTAAACCGCGGCAACCACGTGGAAAAATAGGGACAGGTCCCATTTTCCCACCTAATGAGGAGAGCCCTGCTTGCACGATGCGCTGCAAGCAAGGCTCTCTTTTTTTGTGCACTATAGCTAAGTGGGAAAATGGGACCTGTCCCTATGTTCTCACTTTAGAGATACTGGCCGCGGACTTCCCAGAATGCCACAGCGCTGGCGGCGGCCACATTGAGGGAATCAACCTGATGAGCCATAGGTATCTTCACGGTGTAGTTGCAATTGGCAATAGTGGACGGTGCCAAGCCGTCGCCTTCGGTTCCCAGGACAAGTGCCAGCTTCTCGGCGCCTGCGATATGCTCATTCTGAAGTGTGACGGAATCGTCTTCCAGCGCCAGGGCTGCAACGGTGAATCCGAGCTGGTTTAGCAGCGGTACTCCCTCTTCGGCCCAATTGCGTTCGGTTCCGATGCGCGTCCACGGTACCTGGAACACGGTTCCCATGGAAACGCGGTTGGCGCGATGATAGAACGGGTCGTGACACCCAGGGGTAACCAGCACAGCATCCATTCCCAACGCGGCGGCTGAACGGAATATCGCACCGATATTGGTGAAGTTCGTCACGTCTTCCAAGATGGCAACGCGCGTTGCGTCTTTAAGCAGGGTGGCAACGTCAGGCAGGGTGGGCCGGTGAAAAGCGGCAAGGGGGCCACGCGTGCGTTCGTAGCCGGTGAGCTCGAAAACCTGTTGGTGCGTGCCAACGAATAAGGGAGTGGCCGGTGCTGCAGCATCGATGCGTGCAAATAATTCTTCGCACGCAGGGGCCCAGCGCTTATCGGTTAGCAGGGCAAAGGGAGTAAGCCCCGCATCCATGGCCCGATCAATCACGTTGCGTGATTCGGCAATGAATAAACCTTCGTCAGGCACTACGCTGCCTGTGGCAAGGCGAAGGCCCACCAGTTGCTTGGGGTCACGCAGCTCGGAATCGGTCATGCTGGAAAATACGCGTAAACGGGCATCGTCTAAGGTGGTGAGCTCGATGAGGGGCATGGCGTTCCTTTACAGTTACGAGGTTTGTTTGAATTATACGTTGAGGGGATTTTAACTCCGAACTGCTTGTCAAGCACTAATTAGGTGGTTGTGCTAAAATATCGGGTCGGAATATCACCCACGGAAAGGTACATATATGTCAGGGCATTCAAAATGGGCAACCACCAAGCATCGTAAGGCAGCTCAGGACGCAAAGCGCTCCGCGCTGTTCTCCAAGCTTTCCCGTAACATTACTGTTGCGGCGAAGGAAGGCGGCGACCCGAACCCTGAAAACAACGCTTCCCTGGCAGCTGCTATCGATAAGGCAAAGAGCTATTCTTTGCCTAAGGACAAAATCAAGACCGCTATCGACAAAGCTTTCGGTTCCGGCAAAGACGCCGCTAACTACGAAACGGTTGTGTACGAGGGCTACGGTCCCTGCGGTGTTGCTATTTACTGCGACGCTCTGACCGACAACCGCAACCGCACCGCTGCTGATGTTCGTGCCGCCTTCAATCATCATGGTGGCAACCTGGGTACTTCCGGTTCTGTTGCCTTCCAGTTTGAAAAGAAGGGCCAGATCCTGGTAGAAAAGGTTATCAAGTCCGAGCAGAAGAAGGTTGCAGACAAGGAAAACGCCGTCGATGAAGACGAATTCATGATGGCTGTTGCCGAGGCTGGCGGCTCCGACTACGAAGATGCTGGCGATGAGTGGATCGTATACACCGCTCCCACCGATCTGATGACGGTTAAGAAGGGCCTGGAAGAGCAGGGCATCGAGGTTAAGGGCGCCGAATTCATCATGGAGCCCACCACGCCTACCGAGGTTACCGTTGCTGACGCAAAGAAGGTTATGCGTCTGGTAGACCGTCTGGAAGAGCTCGAAGACCTTCAGAACGTATATCACACCATGGACATCACCGACGAAATCGCTGCTGCTCTCGACGAAGAGGAATAAGCGACTCTCGCATCTGAAAAGGGACTCCTTTAGTTTCATTTTCAACAATCAACTGGCGTTACTCGGTAACGTTACCGTAAAAAGAAAGGCTGCTTTGTGCAGCCTTTCTTTCTTTTAATCAAGGGTCTATTTCGGACTGGTGCCTGTGGTATAGTAAGTGAACTTCAAAGCATTAAACGCACTACTTAACCACACCACGATGCTCAAGGGGTCTTCTTTTCGTGACGCGACAAGCGAACATTCTTTCGTTCGATGAGGTAAAAGCCCGCGAGGCTTCGCTTCCGCGTACCGTTTCACCCTCGTCTTCTTCTCGTAGAGCCTATGAGGCTCATCGAAATGCCGAAGAAGGCGCAGCTCGTCGTACTTCTTCTCGCTCAAATACCCCTCGTGTTTCCAGCGCTCGTTCTTACCGCGAGGCATCGGCATCTCGTTTTGCCGAAAGCAACTATGCGCAGTTGCAGCGTCCTTCACGGGAACGTGCCTCTATGCGTGGGTACGATGACCTCAATCACACCGCTCCACGTGCTGGTCGTGGTTATTCCTCGTCTGTTTCCGCGGGCGACCGTCGTTATTCGTCAGCTCGCGCTCAGGCTCGTAGGAGCTATCAATCCCATGAGCCTTCTGGTTACGCCTCTTCTCGTAGCGACGCTGCACGCGGCGTTCGTTCCCGTCGCATAGATGATGCTTCCGCAGAAAGCGAAGAGCATGCAGCGGCACGTCGTTCGGCACAGCGCAAGCAGAACGAAAGCTTCTCTCAGGAAATTCGTAAGCGCTTCCGAGCTGCCAAGGCTGATCGTGAATTCGATCGCACCATCGGTGCTCGCGAAAGGGCGCGTGCGCGTGCGGAGCAGCAAGAACAGGGTAGTCGTGCCGCCGTATACGATATGCGCATGGGCTCAACCCAGCGTAAGTCGGTGCGCAGCATGGCTGAAGGCGAAAGCGGCAAGCACGGTTTTTCGCTACCGTTCGCTATTCCTTTTACGGGGTCTATTTCTGCATGGGCAACGCGCGGCATAGTTTCGCTCATTGCTGTTGTGTTCGCGGTAACCATGCTCTATTTCCCTTGTCAGAACTACTACAACGAAACGCGTCAGTTGCAGCAGCTTCAAGCTGAATACGATGCGCTTCAGGCATACAACACCCAGATGCAAAATCAGGTTGATTACCTTAATACCGATGAAGGCATTGAGGATTATGCCCGCTCCGAGTTGGGATGGATTCGCCCAGGTGAACATGTTGTTTCGGTTGAAGGAGTAACCCCCTCAACCAGTAACTCGCGTTCAAACGATCGCGTCTATGCCATCCCTGCAGGCAGCGTGGCGGCTCCCGACACGTGGTATTCCGGCTTTTTGGATGTGATCTTTGGCTATGGCCACTAATTCAAAACGTATTGCAGCTTTCGACATCGGCACGGTAACGTGCCGATTGTTGTTGGCAGAGGTTCAAGACGGCGCGCTCTATGAGCTTGAGCGGCGTTGCGTTATAACCAATCTTGGTGTTGGCGTCGATAAGACGGGCGTCCTCCAGGAAGACGCTATTCAGCGCGTGGTTGCGCAGATTGGCGAATACGTTGAAATCGTGAATAGCTATCGCGACGATAAACACCCTGAAATTCCCATTGTTGCCGTTGCTACCAGCGCTTCGCGCGATGCTAAGAATTCCGACGTTTTGGTAGGGAAGTTGCGCGAGCTGGGCGTAGAGCTCTCCGTTATCGAAGGCGAACGCGAGGCGGCTCTTTCGTTCCGCGGCGCTTCGCGCGGGCACGAAGGCGAAAACCTCCTAGTTGCCGATATCGGTGGCGGCTCTACCGAAGTGGTGCTGGGCGTAGGCGGCGAAGCTCCGAAGCTAGCGCATTCGTTCAACGTTGGATGCCGCCGCATGACGGAGCGTTTTTACGTTTCCGATCCTCCGGCTGAACCTGAATTGACGCAGGCTCGCGCCTGGGTTCAGCTTGAATTCAAGGCCTTTTTCGAACATGCGAAAAACGAAGGCATTAAAATCGACCGTATTGTTGCGGTGGCAGGCACAGCAACCAGCGTTGTTTCCATGGACAAGAAGATGGAAGTATACGATTCTTCTTTGGTCGATGGCGTTACGGTTCCGGGTGAAACCCTGAACAGCCTGTACCGCCAGCTGTCCGGCATTCCCTTGGCCGACCGCAAGCACGTAGTGGGTCTTCAGCCCGAGCGCGCTTCGGTTATTGTTGCCGGCTTGGGCATTTTGCTTGAAGTGCTTGCGGCAGCCGATTGCAAATCCTTCACAGTTAGCGAATCGGATATCCTTCAGGGCCTGATCCTTGATGCCTATGAGCAGGGGAAATAAGCAAATCTTGCTTGTTAATCAAGATTTGTTCACTGAAGAGCTTTCATGGGAATGATCCTCAACCGCGCGTTGGGGGTTATTTTTGCTATGATGGTAGAGCTTGCCCGTCAGGGGCAACACGGGAGCGTGGTGGAATTGGCATACACAGCGGACTTAAAATCCGCCACCTTCGGGTTTGTGGGTTCGAGTCCCACCGCTCCTACCAGTTCTGAATTCAGCAGTGCCCCGTTTTAGCGGGCACTCGGTTATAACGAAAGCGTTGAAGATGACAGACATCGCACCTTACATGCAGGATCCCAAGATCGTCCAAAACATCGAGGATTTCGAGGCATACTGCAAGACAGAAGATGCATCTGCCCAGCCCGGTTCGCCCGCGCTGTTCGAATCGTACCTGAGCCGCTATGCGGACAAAGTCGGCGACATCATCAACACGTTCATTCCTGCAGGTAGCCACCCCGATATGGATAAGTATCTGTACGCTCCGCTTATGAAGTACAGCCAAAATGGCGGCAAGCGCCATCGTCCTCTTATCTGCGTTGCGGCATGCGCTGCGGTAGGTGGCGATATCCGTCGAGCATTTTCTGCTGCTGCCGCTATCGAGCACTTCCATACGGCTGCTCTTATTCACGACGATATTGCCGATGAAGCATCGCTGCGCCGCGGCGAGCCTTGCATGCACCTTACCCAGGGCGAAGGCCTTGCCATCAATGCGGGCGACTTGGCCCTGTCCATCGTAAACGGCATCGTTATGCGCGATCCGCTGCTTTCCGACTCCATGAAGGTGCGCGTTGCCATCGAGTTGGTTTCCATGGCTCAGAGCACGGTAGAAGGTCAGGCTCTTGATATCGGTTGGGCTCGTGACGGGCGCTATGACATCACTCCGGAAGATTACCTGGTTATGGCAACGCACAAAACCGCTCATTATTCTGGTGCGGTTCCTCTGGCTGTTGGCGCCATGGTTGGCGGCGGCTCGGAAGAGCAGGTTGAAGCCCTTCGTGCTTACGGCCTGGACACGGGCCTTGCGTTCCAGATTCAGGACGACCTGCTTAACCTGGTTGGCACCAAGGAAGCAAAAGAAAAAGACTATCGCAGCGATATCACCGAAGGCAAGCGCACGCTTGTTGTGGTTCATGCGCTGCAGAACACCACGAAGCGGGAACGCTTGGTAGAGATCCTTTCCTCCAAGGAAACGGATCCGGCAATTCTTGAGGAAGCGGTTTCCATCATGCGTGAGGCGGGCAGCATCGATTATGCGCGCGCCTATGCAGAGAAGCTAACCGCCAACGCTCAGGAGCGCCTTGCGAAAATCCTGCCCGAATCGAAGATGCGCGACCTTTTAGCGTCGATGGCAGATTGGTTCGTTGATCGACTTAAGTAGTGAAGCATATGGATCCTATTAAGAAAAACGATTCCGGCGCTGCGGTTGAAGATGTGCAGCGCAGGCTCGTAAAAGCTGGCTACCTGGCTGAAGATCAGGTAACGGGCGCCTTTGGTGCCGAAACGGAAAACGCTGTTTTGTCGCTGTGCCGCGATTGTGGCATCGAACCGCGTGCTGAAGTGGACAACGCTGTTTGGACCAAATTGGTTGACGCGTCGTTCGAGCTGGGCGACCGTAACCTGTTCTTGCGTGTACCGTTCTTCCACGGTGCCGATGTACGTACGCTCCAGGAAGCTCTTTCCGCGCTGGGCTTTTCTTGCGGTATCGCCGACGGTATTTTTGGCGTTCACACGGAAGATGCGCTGCGTCGTTTCCAGCTGAACATGGGCTTGCCCACCGATGGCATTGCCGGTGCATTCACGTTCCGCGCGCTTCTGCACTTGCAGCACTCTTGGAAGGGTAAGGATTCTTTCAGCCCCGTTCCTCGTTTGGGTTTTGCCCGCGCAGCTCAGGTGCTCGAATCGAACCTTATCTGCCTTTTCGGCACATCGGAATTCACTCGTTCGGTTGCCGCTCGTATGTCGAACTTGGCGCTTGCCACCACTCCGGCATCGAAGGTTACCAGCGCTGATTCTCTGCTGGTTGCTCCCGATGAAAGCATGTATTTCGTGCAAATTTTGGTTGGCAACGAAAAGCCCGCTTCCACGGTTCCCACGGTGGATTTCGTGGATGAAGAAAGCCTTCCCGACCGCGTTGGTCAGGCTCTTATGGCAACGGAAGGTCATCAGCGCCGTATTGCTGTTCGCCTGCCTGAAGAGGGCTGGGAAGATGCTGGCGCCGATCGTTCGGCTCAGCATTACGCCATTGTTTTGCTTGATGCACTTTGCTCTGGTTTGGTTATTGCGGAGCAGCGATAGCGTTGGTTTTCGTTTGCTATACTGAGGACGCATAGGCAATTGAGCAGAAAGGCGTCCATGGAAGCATCAGCTCTTATTCTTGCTGCGGGTGCAGGTACCCGCATGAAATCATCTAAACCTAAGGTGGCTCACCAGATTTTTGGTAAGCCCCTTGTTCGTTGGGTCGTCGATGCCGCACACGCTGCGGGCATCGATTCCGTTGTTGGCGTGGTAGGCCACGGCAGGGAACAGGTAGAGCCTCTCCTTACCGACGTAACCACCGTTGTTCAGGAAGAGCAGCTGGGTACCGCCCATGCGGTTCTGGCGGCTCGTGGTGCGCTTGAGGGCCGCAGCGGTTCCCTGGTAGTGCTTACGGGCGATTCCCCGTTGGTGCGCGCCGAAACCATCGCCGAGCTTGTTCGCACGCGCGAAGAGGCCAACGCCGCCGTGGTTGTTCTGACCATGGAAACGGAAAACCCCACCGGTTACGGCCGCATTATTCGCGATGCGGCAGGCGACGTTCAGGAAATCGTTGAGCAGAAAGACTGCACACCTGGACAGGCAGCAGTAACGGAATGCAATTCCGGTTTCTATTGCTTCGACATCGAAACCCTGTTTGCTGCGCTGGAAGAAGTTTCCACCGACAATGCGCAGGGCGAATACTACCTTACCGATGTTCTGGGCATTGCCCGCAACCAGGGCAAGCGCGTTCTTGGCTTGAAGGCAGAAGACGCATCTGAATGCCTGGGCGTTAATTCCCGCCGCCAGCTTGCTGAAGCCACCAAGGTGCTGCAGCAGCGCATCAACGGCATGCATATGGACAACGGCGTAGCCATCATGGATCCCGCCACCACGTGGATCGGCCCTGATGTAATCATCGAGCCCGATGTTGAGATCCTGCCCATGACCTTCCTTATGGGTGCTACCTCCGTCGCCACTGGCAGTGTTGTTGGCCCCAATTCCCGCCTTACCGACACTACGGTGGGGGCAAATTGCCAGGTCGAAGAAACCGTGGCTATCGAAACCGTTCTTGACGCCAATGTTACGTGCGGTCCTCGTGCGTATCTGCGTCCTGGCACGCACATGTGCGAAGGTTCCAAGGCGGGCACGCACGTGGAAATCAAGAAATCTACTATCGGCAAGGGCAGCAAGGTGCCGCACCTGAGCTATATCGGTGACACCACCATGGGCGAAGGCGTTAACATTGGCGCCGGCAGCATCACCTGCAATTACGATGGCGAAAAGAAATGGCCTACCACCATCGGCGACAACTGCTTTGTTGGCAGTGACGTAATGATGGTTGCTCCGGTAACGCTGGGGGAAAACTCTCTTATCGGCGCCGGATCTGTTATCACCAAAGACGTATCTGCGGGGGCCCTTGGTTTGGGTCGCGCCCGTCAGACGGAAATTGAGCATTGGAACGAGAGGAAGAAGAACTAATGAGCAACATGACCAAGACCATGGCGGTATTCGCCGGGTCAACCTGTCCCGAGCTGGCTGAGGATATTGCCACTGCGCTGGGCACCACGCTCGGCAACGTGAAGCTCGAGAAGTTCTCGAACGGTGAAATTTACGCACGTTATCTTGAAAGCGTTCGTGGCGCAGACGTATTCATCGTACAGTCCACTTCCACGCCTAACGTTAACGAAGCAGTAATGGAGCTGCTTATTATGGCCGACGCGGCAAAGCGCGCTTCTGCTCGTACCGTTAACGCTGTTGTTCCTTGCTACGGCTATGCTCGCCAGGACCGCAAGGCTGCTGCACGTGAGCCCATTACGGCTAAGCTGGTTGCCAACATCATGACTGCTGCTGGCATTGACCGCACCATTACCATCGACCTGCATCAGGGCCAGATCCAGGGCTTCTTCGACACCCCGGTTGACCACCTGACCGCGCTGCCCATCTTTGCCGATTACTTCCGCAAGAAGAATATCGACACCGAAAAGCTCTGCGTGGTAAGCCCCGATGTTGGCCGCGCTAAGGCTGCGAAGAAGCTTTCCGACATGCTTCACTCCGACCTTGCCATCATGCACAAGGGTCGTCCTGGTCACAACAAGGCGGAAATCACTGCTCTTATCGGCGACGTTAACGGCAAGATCTGCATCGTTAACGACGACATGATCGATACTGCTGGTACCCTGTGCGCTGCTGTTGCCACGCTGAAGCAGAAGGGCGCTGAAAAGGTATACGTTTGCGCCACGCATCCTATCTTCAGTGGCCCTGCTTACGAGCGCATCGAGAACTCCCAGATCGACGAGCTGGTAGTTTGCAACACCGTTGTTGTTCCTCAGGAAAAGCAGACCGGCAAGATCAACGTTATTTCCGTTGCTCCGCTTCTGGCTCGTGCTATCAACAACGTATACGACAACAAGTCGGTTGCTTCGCTGTTCGACCCAGAGTTTGCCCTGTAAGGCATGCGCGTAGTAGTTGGCCTGGGCAACCCAGGGGAAGAATACGCGCATACGCGCCACAATGCGGGCTTTGAGGTGGTGGACCTTCTGGCCAGCGAATGGGGCGTAACCTACTGGAAGAACACGTGCGGTGCTTTGGTGGGCGAAGGCAAGCTGCGTCATTCCGACGGCAGCATCGAAAAGGTTATTCTGGCAAAGCCCCAGAGCTTCATGAACCTTTCCGGTGGGCCTACGTCGAAGCTGTGCAAGGAATACGATTGCTCGGTTGAAGAGCTTATTGTTATCCACGACGAGCTTGATATCGACCCAGGTACCGTGAAGGTGAAGAAGGGCGGTGGGCATGCAGGTCATAACGGCTTGAAGTCCATCATCGAAAAGTGCGGTTCGCGCGAGTTCTTGCGTGTGCGCACTGGCATCGGCCGCCCTCCTGGAAGGATGAGCGTGGTAGATTTCGTGCTGGGCACTCCGAAGAAGGATGCAAAGGACGATTTCGACCAGGCATGCCAGCGAGCTGCTGAAGCAGTTGAATCGCTGCTGGAAAAGGGCTTGGCAAGAACGCAGGATGTGTTCAATCAGCACTAACGAAGATCCCGATCGCAAATAGCGGTCGGGATCTTTATTTGTTGGTGGGGGTGCTGATCTTGACAATAGGCTAAGGGGCAACGGCGCTCCACCAACTGCTGTAGCTGCATAGACGTAGAGCTTGCTTTTGGTGCGTTTTACCAGCTAGTGACATATAATGTCGGCATTGCATTTGTATCGCATCCCGAGTGATTTGACGATGTGGATGCGGTTACAAAGGGAACTCATTGATAGGGGGCCGAGCGCAGTCGAGAGCTGCTGCTTCTCAATGACGGAACCTATTCTTCGATGTTCCTCAGTATGTCTGACGCACTCATAACATAGCAACGATCAAGGCAACGTCTAAATGGCGGGCTTGGCGAGTTTAATGTGCTTGTGTGCTTAAAGAACCTGTAAAGAAAGGCAAATAGCCGTGATCACTGGAGCAACTAAGGGTAAGGTCGACGCCATTTGGCAGAAGATGTGGGAGGGTGGCATTACCAACCCCATCGAGGTTATTAGTCAGCTTACCTACCTGATGTTCATTCGCTCGCTTGATGAAAAAGAACTTGAAGCAGAGCGCATGGAACAGGTGCTGCGCGTGCCTCAGCCGCATATTTTTCCAGAATTCTACCGCAATGCCTATGGTGCGGAAATCCCTGGAGAAGAACTTCGTTGGAGCCGCTTTAAGGATAAGTCTGCTCAGGAAATGTATCGCATCGTAAGCGAGTTCGTTTTCCCGTTCATCAAGGAACTGGGCGGCAGTTCTGCATTCTCAAAGACCATGGAGTCGGCCACCTTTGGATTCCCTGCAGGCAAGCCCTCATTGCTCGAGAAGGCAGTTGATGGTATCGAGGAATTACTTTCCGAGTACGATGAACATATTGGTGATCTGGGCGATCTCTACGAATACATGCTGTCAAAACTCTCCAACGCGGGCCGCAATGGGCAGTTTCGTACTCCGCCGCAAATCCGCAGCATGATGGTTGCCATGATTGACCCCAAGCCTGGTGAGCTTATATGCGACCCTGCTTGCGGTACTGCTGGCTTCCTTATTTCTGCTGCCGAGCATATTCGTCGCAATTACGAAGCGAACATGACAAGTCAGCAGTGGGATTGCTTCGCGGGTGCGAAGGGGACAGACCCGCAATTCAGTGGTTTTGAGATGGATCAGACCATGCTGCGAATCTCCACCATGAATCTGATGCTTCACGGTGTTGATGCGCCGGATGTGCGCTATATGGACTCAATTTCCAAGAGCAACACTGTGCGTAGCCGATATGACGTGGTTCTGGCAAACCCTCCATTTACTGGTTCGGTGGACGTTGAGGACATCGACAAAAGCCTGCGCGGTATCGTGGACTCCAAGCAGACAGAGCTTCTGTTCGTGGCTCTTTTCCTGCGTATGCTGAAGATGGGCGGCCGCTGTGCGTGCATCGTTCCCAACGGCGTGTTGTTCCGCAGCAACTCAAAGGCATACGGCCAGTTGCGTCGCGAGCTGGTAGATAACCAGAAGCTCGAGGCTATTATTTATATGCCGAGTGGTGTGTTTAAACCCTACTCAGGGGTCAGCACAGCTGTTCTTGTGTTTACCAAGACCGATGCCGGTGGCACTGATGATGTTTGGATGTACAACATGGAGGGCGACGGCTTCACCCTTGATGACAAGCGCGATGCCGATGAGAAGCACAACGACATCCCTGATATCTTGAACCGATGGGCGAATCTTGCCAATGAGGCAAAGCGTGAGCGTACGGACAAGAGTTTCCTGGTTCCTAGGCAGGAGATTGTCGATAACGACTACGACTTCAGCTTTAACAAGTACACCAAGACTGAATACGAGCGTATTGAGTACCCGCCCACTGAAGAAATCCTGGCCGATCTTGCCGACCTGAACCGTCAGATGGCCGAAAGCCTTGCAGAGCTCAATAAGATGCTCGGAGGTGATCGCAATGAGTAGCAAACCCCGATTTGTCGGGGAACATGAATTGGTCAAACTGAGTGAAATCGCAAAAATCAAAGCTGGCAACGTAGCGCCTAAAAAAGATGCGTTTACGGAAGACGGTATACCGTTTGTTCGTGCTGGCAGCTTAACGAATCTGCTTGCCGGGGGAAGTCTCGCTGACCTCGAGAAGATTGACGGTGGTACCGCCTCGAAATTGCGTCTAACCTTGTTCCCTGCGGGGACGGTTGTCTTCGCGAAAAGCGGAATGTCGTGCATGACGGGAAACGTATATGTTCTCCCTGAGCCCTGCTACGTGGTGTCGCATCTCGCATGCGTGATCCCAAATGGAAACTATGCTTCCTATCTGAAGCACTACTTCCGTTTTAACCGCCCGAACAAATTGATTGAAAACCCGTCGTTCCCATCAATCAAATTGAGTAAGATCCAAGGAATTGATCTCAGACTTCCCGCGCCTGAAGAGGGCGTTAGACAAGTTCAGGCGCTTGAGCGCATTGAAAGCCAAATTGAGCAAGCAAAAAAGTTGCTTATGCATCTTGATTCCCTCGTCAAATCCCGGTTTGTCGAGATGTTTGGAGATCCGGCCGCTAATACTCATTTATTGCCCGTAGAAAAGCTCTCCGAGTTAGGACTCTTGGAAAGGGGCAAATCGAAACATCGACCCAGAAATGCGCCCGAATTGCGTGGTGGCCCAGATGGGCCTTATCCACTTATCCAAACTGGCGATATTGCAAATGCTGGGTTGTATATCGATACGTATGAGGAAACATATACTGAATTGGGTTTACAGCAAAGCAGGATGTGGCCAAGGGGTACGCTGTGTATCACCATTGCTGCAAATATCGCTCAGACTTCAATCCTTGCTATAGACGCTTGCTTCCCTGACAGCGTGGTTGGATTTACGCCTGGGGCAAGGATAAGCAATGTGTTTCTCCACTACTGGTTTGGCTATTTTCAGGAGATCCTTGAAAAACAAGCGCCGCAAGCTGCTCAAAAGAACATCAACCTTAAGATTCTCTCCAATCTGAACGTTATTGTTCCGCCCTTAGAGCCTCAAGGGGAATTCGCCGCCTTCGCCTCCCAAGTCGACAAATCGCGGTTTATCGCGCAGCAGCAAATCGAAAAGCTGCAAATGCTCTACGACAGCCTCGCCCAGGACTATTTTGGGGATTAAGGACCTGCTATGAACTTCGACTTTCTGAAAGAGCAAGGCGCCTATTACGAGCTGTTTGCGGATGCATGTATTGAGGCTGAGAAGATCTTTGCGACCTCGCCTGCCATGTGTGCGGTGGGCTGTCGTAAGGCTCTTGAACTTGCCGTCAAATGGGTTTATGCTGCGGACTCTTCCATCAGCATGCCTTACAAGGACAACCTGGCTTCGCTTCTGCATGAATATAGCTTCAAGGAATGCTTGGACGAGCGTGTATGGCGTCCTCTCCTTGGTATTAACAAGCTGGGCAACCTGGCGGTGCACACCGATAAGCTGGTAAAGCCCGCTGATGCTGCGCTCTCGCTCCGTAGCTTGTTCAATTTCATCGACTGGATTGATTACTGCTATGGCGCCAACTACGTCGAGCGCAGCTTCGACGAGAAGAAGATACCCACCAAAGGCGCGCCACTGTCCAAGCAGCAGGTAGCTGCCATTAAGGCGCAAGGAGCCCTTGTTGCCAAGCAGGAAGACGAAATTAAGAGCCTAGAGGCCAAGCTTGAGGCTATGGCTGAGCAGCTTGCCTCCGAACGTGCCGCCAATCAACAAAGCCGAACATTTAACCCTGAAGAAATATCAGAGTTCGAGACGCGCAAGCGCTATATCGACTGGGATCTGGGGCTTGCGGGATGGAGCATCGGCGACGATGTCGTAGAAGAGCGCGAGGTGTATGGCATGCCCGTAGAACCTGGCAACAACACCGGTACGGGCTACATTGACTACCTGCTTTTAGGAAAGGACGGCAGGCCGCTTGCGATACTTGAAGCTAAGCGCACCAGTAAATCGGCGCAGAAGGGCAAGCAGCAGGCTCGTCTGTATGCCGATTGCCTTCAGGCTGAGTTTGGTTACCGTCCGCTAATCTTCCTTTCCAACGGTTTCGATACCTTTTTCATCGATGACGAGAGCGGTCCCGAGCGCCAAGTGAGTGGCGTATTTTCACGCGACGACCTTCAGCGCATCATGAATCGACGAGGGAGTTGTCAGACGCTTTCTTCGGTGCCGGTTAACACCGATATTGCAGGTGGTGGCGCTAACCGTTACTACCAAGTGGAAGCCATCAAGCGCGCTTGCGCTAACTTTGACGAGGGTCACCGTCGCGGCCTGCTTGTTATGGCAACGGGTACCGGCAAGACTCGTGTATCTGCCGGACTTGCCGATGTGCTTATGCGTGCTAACCGCGTGAAGAACGTGCTGTTTCTTGCCGATCGCGTGGCGTTGGTTAGCCAAGCTGCCCGTGCTTACCAGAAGTACCTTCCCGACACTTCGCGCTGCAACCTGTGCAAGAACAAAGAGGAACGCGATGCTCGCATTGTGTTCTCAACGTATCCCACAATCCTGAATGCCATCGATGCTGTACGCAATGATGACGGTGTGCGTATGTATTCGCCCGCACACTTTGACCTGATTATCGTGGATGAGGCGCATCGTTCCATTTTCAAGAAGTATCGAGCAATCTTTGATTACTTTGATGCGCTTATTGTTGGTCTTACCGCCACGCCCGCCAACGAAGTAGACCGTAATACCTATGACTTCTTTGAAGTGGAACGTGGTGTCCCAACTTACGTATACGAATACGATACTGCGACCAAGCAGGATCATGTGTTGGTGCCTTTCCTTGGCATTAAAACGCATACGAGCTTTATCGACGAAGGCATTACCTACAAGGATCTTTCCGACGAGGATAAGCAGATCATTGAAGAAGACTTCGAGGAGACGGGTCAGGACGTGCCCGACTATATTGCTAACACTCAGATAAACAGTTGGGTGTTTAACGAGAAGACGGTCGACAACGTACTGGAAACCCTGATGGAAAAGGGCGTCCGTGTGAACGGTGGCCAGGATTTGGGCAAGACGGTGATCTTTGCCCAAAACCAGAAGCATGCTCGTTTCATCGTTGAGCGTTTCGGAAAGCTTTATCCGAAGTTATCTGGCGGTTATATCAAGACGGTTTTGCATTCCGACGACTACTCGCACACGGTGATCGATGAATTTGAGCTGAAGCCGCAGCCTGTTATTACCGTGTCGGTGGACATGATGGACACGGGCATTGATGTGCCTGAAATTGTGAACCTGGTGTTCTTCAAGAAGGTTCGTTCGAAGATTAAGTTTTGGCAAATGATTGGCCGTGGTACGCGCTTGTGCCCTGGGCTTGAGGTCGATGATCCCTTAGACGGGCGCCATGCCGATAAGGAACGTTTTTTCATATTCGATTGGTGTCGTAACTTCGAATTCTTTGCCGAGAATCCGAATGTTGTGGAAGGTAAGGTTGGTTCGTCCCTCTCCGAAACGGTGTTCTGTCGGCAGGCAACGCTCGTAAAAGACCTTCAGCAGAGCGCTTTTGCTGACGACGAACATCAGAATTGGCGTACTGCCATGGTGCATGAGATCCATTATCAGGTGGTTGATCTCAATGAAGAGCTGGTGAGTGTGCGCCTGCATCGTCAGGCTGTCGAGCGCTTCAAGCAGGAGCCAGTGTATGAGTGCTTGAATGACGGCGACTTGGGCGTTCTTATTGCAGAAATAGCGCCGCTTGTGCATAACGATGAAGCCGACATTGACGCATTACGTTTTGATGCGTTTATGTACGGATTCATGTGCTCACTCGTGGAGGGACGGGCTATATCTATCCATGCCAATAGGCTGGTTTCGATATCTTTGACTCTGCAGGAAATGGTAACTATCCCGCAGGTCAAGGAGAAGCTGCCGCTGTTGAAGCGAGTGACGGAAGACAAGTTCTTTGATAGTGTTTCTGCCCTGAAGTTGGAAGAGCTGCGATGTGAGCTTCGTGGGCTTATGCGCTTTATACCGCGAGGGCCGGGAAGGCGAGATGTTATCACGCACCTCGACGATCCTGTGACCAATATTGAGTACGGTGCCACCGCGACTACCGGCGAGGATTTCACGAATTATCGTTTGAAGGTGGAGCGTTATTTGCGTGACTACGGAAACTCGTTGGTGATTCAGAAGTTGCATCGCAATCTGCCTATGACTGAGTACGAATTCGTTGAGCTGGAGCGCATTTTTACCCAGAAACTGGGTACTGCCGACGATTACGAGCGCACTTATGGCGAAACGCCGTTCGGTTTGTTGGTCCGTCAGCTTGTGAAGCTCGACCATGACGCTGCCACTGAAGCTTTTGCTGAGTTCATTAACTCGCAGGCTCTTAACGAGCAACAGATTTCGTTTGTTCGTAAAGTGGTCGATTATGTGGTTGAGAACGGGTATATGGAACCTGTTGCGTTAACGCAGCCGCCCTTCGATCGCCCACAGTCGTTTGTTCGCATGTTCACCACAGAGCAGCAGATGAGTCTTGTTGCGATTATTAGCCGCATTAAGAGCAACGCGGAAAATCCTGCGGCGTAGTTTTTCTTTTGAACTTGAGGCACCTTTCTCTTAACGGTATTTCCGGGGAGAAAGGTGCTTTCTCATGCGTGAGAAGATTGAGCAGATAGACAGGCTTATGAGCCCTGTGTTGAGTGACGCTCAGGCGGTTGAGTTGCATGCAGTTCTGGTTGCCTGCCTGACAAGCGAAGGCAAGGGCGTCGGCTTGCAGAGGTCTACGACGGAATATATCGAGCTTTTCTTGAGTGCCAAGAAGTTGGAAGGATGCTCGGAGCGGTCATTGCGCTATTACAGAAGCACGCTTGCGCGTTTTGCGGAGGGCGTTACGAAAGCTGCCCACGAGATGACGACTGAAGACATCCGCGATTACCTTGCGGGTTATTCGCGGGACGGCCGTGCTGGAAAGGCAACCGTTGATAACGTTAGGCGTGTGATCTCTAGCTTTTTCTCGTGGCTCGAAGAGGAAGACTATATCTACAAGAGCCCCGTTAGACGAATTAAGAAGATCAGAACATCGCGGGTTTTGAAGCCAGTGTATTCGGATGAATCGCTCGAAGCGCTTCGTGATTGCTGTACGGAACTTCGCGATCTTGCGATGGTTGATCTGCTTACTTCGACGGGTATCCGCGTAGGGGAGCTTGTGCAACTTAACCGCCGCGATATCGACTTTGAGGCACGCGAATGTGTCGTGCACGGCAAAGGAGATAAGGAGCGCAGGGTCTATTTTGATGCGAGAGCAAAAACTCATTTGCTTGCATATTTGAATTCGCGCTGCGATGATGTGCCGGCGCTGCTGGTTTCCCTACATAGACCTTTCAGGCGTCTGCAGATAAGTGGGGTAGAGGCTAGGCTTCGCAAGCTTGGAGAGGATGCAGGGGTGAAGAACGTTCATCCGCACAAGTTCAGGCGAACTCTGGCGACAAAAGCCATTGATAAGGGTATGCCCATCGAGCAGGTTCAGGTGCTGCTGGGGCACAGCAAGATAGATACGACGCTCTGTTATGCGATGGTCGACCAAGACAACGTGAAGCGTTCCCATCGGAAATTCATCTCATGATCCCGAACAAACCGCGATTTGTCGACCTGGGAGACAAAGGCAGAATACTCCTTTTGAAGCTCGTCATCTGGACAAGGGATCAAAAAGTTTCCGACGTCTTTCAAAGACAGGTTAATCTGAGCAGCCCCTCTCTTCAGCTTTTCAGCAACTGCCGCAACGGCAGACGAAGATAAGGCTTGCTTAAGAAAAGAAAGTTCGAAAGGAGCATTATCGTTCAGCCGAATGATTGCTAGTGCTTGATTTGTGTTCGCAGGTATTACATCGCTGGTCACTATTGCAATTCGGCCGATTGCTCCTGCAATCGAGAACAGCAGATCTCCTTCTTTCAGCTGCGAGCGCTTTAGTGCATCATGGCATTCCCAGCTAATATGGGCTAGCTTTTCAGGGATAAAGTTGCCAGAATCGGAAAGCGTCTCAACCTTGATGAAATTAACGCCATCATCGATAAAAGAGTATCCTGCCGTTGTTGGCGTTGTGCCCTTTGTTATTCTCTCGCAGCAATCACCAAGCCTCACAGTATCGGTTCTCCCGTTCTCGAACATCTCGACAAACCGGGATTTGATGAGAGAGTCAAGCTGATCAAGCTGTTGCTTTGCACGTGCAATTTGGCTCTCAACAGCAGTTAGCTTAGCAACCGCATCAAGTTGACGGTCGATAGCTGGAAGGTTGATTTCAAATCCTGCAACGTTCTTCTTCGAAAGCTCCTTAAAGGTCGCTCCGCGACCCATCGCCTGAAGCTCTGCCGTTCGGCTTTTCAGATACAGAAAGAGATATTCGTTATTGACTGCCGAAGAGCAAACCAAGTTCTTAAACCCCTGGTTACAGCACATTTCTTCGGTAGCAATAGCAACCTTGCCTATTGGTGCACGAGTGGTAAGCAGAACAGTTCCCTTAGGCATCATGTGCAGGCTGGCGCTCTTGTACCCAGCTACTGTCAGATGTTTCTCTGTATCAGAAACATAGTGGCTATCGCTATTGAGCTCTGCAGGGGTGATCCACCTGATTTCGCCATCCCAATATTCATCGGTTTTGGTTTTGGGGGTAGCGCCAGATACAATCGTGCAGACATCCCCCAGCTTCACCTTCTCCCCGACAAATCGGGGTTTTGCGGTGCAGGCCAACCAACGGCGTTGCCGTTTTTCGCAAGCTTCACTCGGAGCTTCGATTGTTGGGTAGCCTGGGGTATGCCTCGAGATCAGTGGGCCGTCAAGGAAGAGGCGGTCTGCAGTCTATTGTGGGCGTGATTCTTTAAATCAAAGGGCCAGCGTCCGATTTACCGCTGGCCGTGTTATACTGCCGAAGCCATTATCCCCATGTCATGGCTATAAAAGGGAGCCTGTAAAATGGCTCCCTTTTGTTTTTTGCGCTCTGTTTCAGCTGTTCAGCGGAATACCCTGGGAACTATTTTGTACACCTGGAAATTGCGAATTCCGTATCGTTGTCGTTAATAAAACGAAGCATAAACGCACAACGGAAGGAAACGATAGCCATGGTTACCATCATTATTCTTGCCCTGTTGATATACGGCATTTTCCAGTTCACGAAGTATTTGATGAGCGCCACGGTAAATCATGCCCAATCGCATATTGCGGGAAGCTGGGGGTGGCAAAATCCCAACCCCGAGCCGGGCGACGACCTTATCACCTTCACCAAATCAGTTACGGCATTCGTGCTTGCTCTGCTGCTATTTTCGATCTTCTTTTCGTAATCCCGTTATTCCCGTGCCTCTGTGTTCGGCCTCGAAAAATCCCTGGTCATGGAATGTGGTGTCTCGGGAATAGCGGCTCGGCAATTGCGGCGAGGCTGGGGCAATCATCGCGAACAACACAAGCTCAAACGCGTCTTTGTTCGGGGAATCGTCGATGTATTGGGTTGTCCAGCATTGCCGCCTATTTCCTAAAGTAGATGGGCATCCTGACTGCTTTGTAACCTGTGGCTATCAACTGTAGTAAAGGTTCTCATGCATTCAGCATGTCCCTGCTGCTTTGGTAAAATTTGAATGTTGCGCATGCGTCCTACAGATGTCTGCCTGGCACATAGACGGCGGCTTCGGTTGCGCAGGTTTTATAGGCCCCATTGGAAAGGAAGCCACCGTGAAGAAGTTCCTGAATGAATTCAAAGAGTTCATCAACCGCGGTAACGTTATGGATCTGGCTGTTGCTGTTATCATTGGCGGCGCATTCACGTCTATTGTCACGGCGCTTACCACAAACATCATTAACCCACTCATTTCTGTTGTCGCAGGTGGCGGTGCAGATGCTGTTTCTGGTTTGGTTGTACTTGGTACCGAAATCGACTTCGGTGCATTTATCAGCGCCTGCATCAACTTCCTTATTGTTGCCTTCGTCGTATTCCTGCTCGTAAAGGCAGTGAACAAGGCGCAGGACCTTGGCGACAAGATCGCCAAGAAGGAAAAGGAAGAAGAAAAGCCTGCTCCTACTTGCCCGTTCTGCTTGGAGGAAGTTAAGGAAGGCGCAACGCGCTGCCCTCATTGCGCAGGTGCGTTTGATAGCCCGGCAAAGTCCGAATAGCAATTTGATTAACGCAGCGGGTTTGGCCCGCTGCTTTTTTGTGAGGTGGAAACCATGGCTCACACCCAAAGCGAATTGGCACAGTCTATTGCGGTTGCGGCTCATGAAGGCCAGGTGGACAAAGCGGGAAAGCCCTACATCGAACATCCTGCTCATGTTGCAGCTGGCGTGCGGGGCGATGCCGCGAAAGCCGTTGCGTGGTTACATGACGTGGTCGAAGATACTCCGTTAACTTTTGCCGAACTTCAGGAAAGAGGGGTCGCGCCTGAAGTTATCGAGGCGTTAAGGCTGCTCACCCACGATGAATCGGTGCCATACCTCGAATACGTTCGCTCCCTTAAGTCGAACGCACTTGCTCGTGTGGTGAAACTTGCCGATCTGCGCCACAACAGCGATTTATCCAGGCTCCCGTACGTGACCGAAAAAGACCAATGTCGTGCAGAGAAATACGCAAAGGCCATTGCCATCCTTGAGGGGGGAGGGGCCAGAAGACAGGGAGCAATAGGCGGGAGGCGGCGGCACCGTGCTCCATAACGCCATATCAATGGGACAATTCTACTGATTAGACCCCTCATTTAGCAGGCGGGCTGGGCGTACAATTGCTACATGAAACTCCTAAGCGAACATATTGAGGATTTAGACGCAAAGCATCACGGCATCCATCTTGCGGGTATGCGAGCGCGCTCGGCGGAACGCGCTGCGGAACGAGCGCTTGCCCATAATCCCTTGCTGGTGGTTTCAGCGGCGGCAGCTCTGGTAACGATGTTTTTCGTTCCGCCCTCCATTGCATATCTCGATTATTTCAACTGGCACACCCTGGCATGCCTCTTCAGTATCCTTGCGGTAATTGCCGCCATCGATTCTTCGGGACTGCTTGAATTCGTGGCCCATTCCTTGGTGCAGCATGTAACCAGCACGCGAACGCTGGTAATTGCCTTGGTGCTGGTTACGCTCGGCTGTTCAATGATTTTGTCTAACGACATGACGCTGGTTACCGTCTTGCCCCTTGCCTTGGTGCTTCTGAAATCGGTTAACCGCGAATCGGAGATCCCGTTCGCCTTTATCGTCATCACCCTTACCGCCAATCTGGGTGGAATGCTGTTGCCGTTCGGTAATCCTCACAATTTGTATTTGTACACGGTGTTTGGGGTCGGCTTCGTTGACTTCGTTGCGGTTATGGCGCCTCCGCTTGTTTTGTCAGTGGCGTTGATCCTGGTGCGCTGCTGCTTTGTGAAAAAGGCGGAATTCCATTACCAAAAACCTGAGAGCATTCGTATGTCGAAGCCACGTGTTGCGATTTACGTTGCCCTGTTTGCACTCTGCATAGCAATGACGGTTGGCGCGGTTCCGTTTTTAATGGGCATGACGGTTATCGTTGTAGTTCTTGCCATTACCGACAGACGGGTATTTGCGAAGACCGACTACGCTTTGGTGATGACGTTCGTTTGTTTCTTCATCTTTAGCGGGAACATTGCGCAGATCCCTGCCATTTCCGATTTCTTTAGCACCGTTTTGGATGCTTGCGGTGCGTTTATCACTTCGCTTATCAGCAGCCAGGTTGTCAGCAATGTGCCCAGTGCGATTTTGATCAGCCATTTCTCGAACGACTGGGTAGGCATTGCTCTTGGTACCAATGTGGGTGCAGTAGGCACGCCCATTTCTTCCTTGGCAACGCTCATTACCCTTCGGCAGTATCAAAAGTCGGGGCTGGGCGGCAATGGCAAATTTATTGCTCGCTTTGAGGCATACAACTTCGCCTTCCTAGTGGTTGTTTCCCTGTTCGAGATTTTCGTTATGGGGGTTCGATAAACCCGGCGCAGCCTTTAGCCGCTTCAGCTGGGGCATTCTCCATTCCCTTGTATGCGCCGCTGGCTTTCGGGGCGCACAAATCCTGGTAAAGCTCCGTATAATACGGGCGTAGAGGGCGGCTTCTTGCTGCCTATCGCTCAGTTTTTGCTGGTTAGACAGCTTCAAGGAAGCGACGAAAGGACGTTCCATGAACGATTTCGAGTTTTACTCTCCAACCCGATTTGTGTTCGGGCGTGGTGTTACCGATGCAGTGGGGCAGCACGTTGCCAAGCTCGGTTACAAGCGCGCTCTACTTGTGTACGGCGGCGGATCGGTGGTGCGCACGGGCACCTTGGCGCGCGTAAAGGAATCGCTTGAAAAGGCGGGCGTCGAATTTGTTGAGCTTTCGGGTGTGCGCCCGAACCCTGAAGTTGCCTCTGTTCGTGAAGGCATTGCTATTGCTCGGGAAAATGATGTTGACCTGGTACTTCCTGTCGGCGGTGGCAGCACTATCGACTGCGCGAAGGCTATTGCGTTCGGCGTATTCCACGATGGCGATGTGTGGGATTTCTTCGCCAAGAAGGCAGCGATTGAGCAAGCATTGCCGCTTATGTGCGTGCTTACCATTCCCGCTGCAGGTTCAGAGGGTTCCAGCTCGTGTGTTATTTCGAACGATAGCATCGACGCGAAATTCGGCGTGAATTCCGATCTTATCCGTCCAAGGGTTTCGTTCTTGGACCCTGAGCTTACTTTCACTTTGCCCGCGTATCAGACGGCAGCGGGCGTTACCGACATGATTGCCCATATATGCGAACGCTTCTTCAGCGGCACAGGGTCTTCCGAGGTTACCGATAACATTGCTACGGGCATTATCCGTACACTTATCAACCAGGCTCCGGTGGCAATTGCTGAACCCGAGAATTACGAGGCCCGTGCCAACATCATGTGGTCGGGCACGCTCGCTCACAATGATCTTGCGGGCTGCGGCCTTAACGCCGTGCCTACGAGCCGTGCCGGCGGGTGGGAAAGCCATGCCCTGGAGCATCAGCTGTCTGCATTCGACACTTCAATTACCCATGGCGCCGGTTTGGCCGTTATGATGCCGGCATGGATGCGTTTCGTGTGGCGCGAAGACCCCAATCGCTTCCTCGCGTTTGCCGATTTGGTATTCGGCATTGAGCCGGTAGACGAAACGGAAGAAGCTGTGGAAGATGCAGTCACGGCTGCAATCGATGAGCTGCAAGCGTTCTTTGCTGAATTGGGTATGCCTACTAAGCTGGGTGAATTCGGTTTGAAGCCTGAAAACATCGATTCGTTTTTGGTTACCTTGAAGGCGAATAAGGGCGAAGTGTTCGGCGCTTTTAAGAAGATCACCCTGGAAGATGCGCGAGTTATCTACGAATCCGCATTCTAAAGAGGCGGCTGGCTTTCACTCCAGCTAGCCCGGCTTGTTCTGCTTGCTGTGCGCATGCCGCAGCTATTCGTGGGTGCATGGCATCGATTGGAATATGAGGCTGGGATGAGACTGGGCACCGCTTCCCTAGTGCAGCGATTCGCGGGCGTACGGTATCGGTGCAGCCGCTGGCGCAGTGACCCTTTCGGAGGCTGCGCATGAATTGAGCTCGTATTCGTTGGCGGGCTCGGCGCATTGGGCTCCCCTTTCGTCAACGCCTTGGAACCATCGGCGCGTTGCCTGTATGGGTAGCGCGCCTTTCTTATACAATGCCTTTTGAGAAAGAAACAAGTTAGTAGGTATTGTTATGAGTGCGCGCATCAATCTTGCTGCGGCCAATTTGGCTGTGGCGTCGCGCCTTGCAGCCGAATTGGATCTGCCACAGTTTATTGCCGCTACGCTGGTGGCGCGTGGGTTCGACACGGTTGAAAAGGCTCAGGAGTTTCTGAATCCCTCGCTTGAAAGGGATTGGGCGAATCCTTATGAAATAGAAAACATGGAAGCTGCGGTGAATCGCATCGAGGCTGCCATTAAAAACGAAGAGCACATTTTGGTGTTCGGTGATTTCGACCTTGACGGCGTTTCGGCAACCACCATTATGACGCGTGGTCTGCGTGAATGCGGCGCACGTGTTACCCCGTTTATTCCGTTGCGTTTCGAAGAGGGCTATGGCCTCTCGAAAGCCGCCATCGACAGGGCGTCTGCCTACAATCCGAACCTGGTGGTTACGGTAGACAATGGCATTGCAGCCAAGAATGAAGTGGAAATCCTCAAAGAGCGCGGCATCGATGTGGTCATCACCGACCATCACGAGCCCGCCGATTTGGTTCCCGAAGGCGTGCCGGTGGTCGATCCTAAATGCGACGACAATCCGAGCTCCATTCTTGCGGGCGCCGGTGTGGCGTTGAAAGTAGTTCAGGCGGTTGGTTCGCGCTTTGGCAAGCCCAACCTCTGGCGTGAGCTTATCGACCTGGCAACGTTGGGCACCGTGGCCGACCTCATGCCTATGCGCAGTCAGAATCGCGCCATGGTGGGCACCGGTGTGCGCATGATCAATGAAAACCCGCGCCCTTGCATTGCAGCGCTTTTGGGAGAATCGGGTTTCGCCGATAGCCCCGTCTCTTCTTCGAGCTTGAGCTTTACCATCATTCCTCGCTTGAACGCGGCGGGACGCATGGGCAATGCCCAGTTGGCGCTCGACTTGCTGATGTGCGACGATTTCGCTGAAGCGTGCCACCTTTCTGCCGAATTGGAAAACGTGAACACCCAGCGCCGCACTATCGAAGCGGAGCTTGCTGAAGTTGCTTCCGAACAGGCAGAACGCATCTTCAAAGGCCAGCGTGCCTTGGTGGTTGCTGGCGAGGGCTGGCATGAGGGCGTTAAGGGCATTGTGGCCTCGCGCCTCACCAACCGTTATGGCGTTCCTTCCATTTTGTTCACCATCGAAGGGGACGAAGCTCACGGTTCTGGCCGTAGCGTTGGTGACGTTAACCTGTTTGAAGCGGTTTCCTCGTGCCAGGACATCCTTACGCGTTTCGGCGGACACCACGCCGCCGTGGGCGTTACGCTGCCCGCTTCTAAACTTCCTGAATTTTCGGAGCGCTTATGTGCCTACATGGACAAGCTTCCTCCCGAAGAATTCATTCCCCGCATTGAAGTGGACGCCAGCTTGGATCTTTCCGAGCTTACGCTGGAAAACGTGGCAAAGCTCGATTTGCTTGCTCCGTTTGGGCAGGAAAACCCCAGTCCTCATTTTCTGGCACATGGCGTGGTTATTTCCGGGGGTAGGGCAGTGGGTGCCGATAAAACGCATCTTTCCTGCACGCTTACCGACGGGGTTAACTCTCTTTCCAGCATCATGTTTCATTGTCCTGACATCTCGGGGTTGCTGGGGTGCGGATGTGCACTCGATGCGGTGTTCGAGCTTCAGATAGACAGCTGGCGCGGGCGCCGTTCGGTCAAGGCGGTTATCTCTTCGCTCAAACCCCTTACGCCCTGCAGCGCGCTTGAAACGTGCTTGGGCGAAGATAAGGAATTCGTTTCAGGCTTGGTTGCCGCTGAAGAAGACGAAGCCCAAGGCGAAGATGCAACCAGTCTTATCGCTCCGGAATCCGATCGCCTTATGTGGCAGGAATACGCCAAGGCCGATCCTGCGGGTTTTCGCGCTGCATTGGTAGGTGCGTTTTTGGGCGAAGCCCAGCTGCACGATTCCCAGCAGCGCACCTTGGATGCTCTTGATGCAGGCAATTCTGCTTTTGCCATCATGGGTACGGGGCGCGGAAAATCGCTCATTTTCCACATCCATGCTGTTGAGCAGGCCCTTGCTCGCGGTAAGGCAAGCTTGTTCGTGTACCCCCTGCGTGCTCTTGTTGCCGACCAGTCGTTTCATCTGGACAGAACGCTCGGTTCGTTTGGCATTCGGTCCGAAGTGCTTACGGGCGCTTCTACGCCGGAAGAGCGTGCGGCGGTTATGGCGGGCCTTGCTGCTCATGAAGTCGACATAGTGCTCACTACGCCCGAATACCTGGCGTTCCATGCGGCTGATTTTGCTGCTACCGGGTCTATTGGTTTTGCGGTAATCGACGAAGCTCATCACGTGGGAACCTCGAAGGCGGGCTTCCGCCCCTTCTACGCTCGCTTGGGCGAATCCATCGCGGCATTGGGGTCACCCCAGGTGCTTGCGGTAACCGCCACGGCAGACGGCGAAGTGGAACAGTGCATTCGCGAAGCATTCCGCATACCGCCCGAATGTGTGGTGATAGATGAGCACGAGCGCGCCAACCTCGCAGTGGTCGATCAGCGCAACATGAAGAAGCGTGAGCGCTATTTGGTTAACCTGGTAGCGCAGGGCGAAAAGACCCTGATCTACGTTAATTCACGCATGGAAACCATTGCGCTAACCCGAAGCCTTCGCAAGCAGGAACCCCATATTGCCTCGCTGATCGGTTTTTACAACGCTGGTCTTTCCCGTTCCGAGCGCGAACGTGTTGAATCGTTGTTCCGTGAAGGCGGCTTGCAGGTGCTGGTGGCAACTTCTGCCTTTGGTGAAGGGGTTGATATTCCGGGCGTTCGTCATGTAGTGCTGTACCACCTGCCTTTTAGTGAGGTTGAGTTCAACCAGATGGCGGGTCGTGCTGGTCGCGACGGCCAGCCAGCGCAGATCCATTTGTTGTTCGGCAGGGGCGATGCGCAGCTCAACGCCGGCATCTTGGATGATGCTGCTCCTACCCATGATGGAATGGCGCAAATTTATCGAGGGCTCCGTACCCTTCAGCGTCAGCACGGGCAAGGCTTCTTTGCCCTCGATGTGGAAGGTGCGGCGAAGAGCTCTTCCCGTTTGCTGGGTGCCGTTATCACCGCTCCGCAAGTGGAATGTGGCATTTCGGTGTTCGAGGAATTAGGACTTATCAAAACTCAAGGTTGCGCAGGGGTTTCGGGTAAAGAACGAAGCATCAATGTCGTAGACTATAAGGGTAAGGTCGAACTGGATGATAGCGTGCGCTATCGCGAAGGCATGGACGAGCGCGAATCGTTCGCGACCTTCAAGGATTGGGTGCTTTCCAGCTCTGCGGAAGAACTGCAGAGCCGCATAAGGCGCCCTTTGCTTCCCACTACGAATCCCCAGGAGGAACGATAGCCATGTCAGATGCCAACGAACTTCATCCGGTTGGATTAGTGGCTTCGACTGTTGATCCAACCATCAAATCAGCCACTTCGGCGCCAGTTGGCTCCGACCCGAAGGAGCGCTTCAAGGCGCTTGAGGGCTTGGCTTCCACCTATTTGGACAAAGACGAATTGGCTTTGTTGGAAAAGGCCTTCCGCTTTGCCGAGGAAATGCATGCTGGTCAGAAACGTAAATCGGGCGAAGCATTCGTAATCCATCCCGTGGAGGTTGCCATTATCTTGGCCGACCTTCACATGGATGTGGAAACGCTTATTGCCGCCCTGCTGCACGACACGGTGGAAGACACCGTTGCCACCAAGCAGCAGGTAGCCGAAATGTTCGGCGATTCGGTTGCCGAATTGGTTGACGGCGTAACCAAGATCACCAAAATCGAGGTGGAAACGCTTTCCGACGAGCAAGCTGAAACGTTCCGCAAGATGCTCGTTGCCATGAGCAAAGACATCCGCGTTATCGTTATCAAGCTCGCCGACCGCTTGCACAATATGCGCACGCTTTCGGCCCTTCGCGAAGACAGGCGTATTTTCAAGGCGCGCGAAACGCTGGAAATCTATGCCCCCATTGCACATCGCTTGGGCATCAGCTCCATCAAATGGGAATTGGAGGACTTGGCGTTCTTCTATTTGGAGCCCGCTAAGTTCAAGCAGGTGTCCCGCATGGTTGCCGAAACGCGCCGCGAACGCGAGGAGTATTTGGAAAAGGTTATTTCCATCCTCCATGGCGAAATGGACAAGATCGGCGTGGGGTCTCAGATCATGGGACGCCCAAAGCATCTGTATTCCATCTATCAAAAGATGTCGAAGAAGGGCAAAGGCTTTTCTGAGATCTACGACCTTATCGCCGTGCGCATCATCACCACTTCGGTGAAAGACTGCTATTCGGCGTTGGGCGCGGTTCACAGCTTGTGGCACCCGATGCCCGGGCGCTTCAAAGACTACATTGCCATGCCGAAGTTCAACATGTACCAGAGCTTGCACACTACGGTTATCGGCCCGGCTGGTAGGCCCCTTGAAGTGCAGATTCGCACCGAGGAAATGCACCGCATGAGCGAATACGGCGTTGCCGCGCACTGGCGCTACAAGGAAAAGGGCGGCAAGGGTGCTGAATCGGCCTTCGATAAGCAGATTGCCTGGCTGCGCGAAATGGTTGACTGGCAGGACGAAACCAAAGACTCACGCGAATTCCTGAAGTCGCTCAAGACCGACCTCGACCCGAAAGAGGTGTATGTCTTTACGCCTAAGGGCAAGGCCATGAGCTTGCGCTTTGGTTCAACCCCGGTCGATTTCGCTTTCGCCATTCATACGGAAGTGGGCTACCACTGCGTTGGCGCAAAGGTCAACGGCTCCATTGTGCCGCTTTCCTATAAGCTGCAGATGGGCGACCGTGTGGAAATCCTCACCCAGAAAAGCGCTACGCCTTCCCGCGACTGGCTGAACATCGTGAAGACGCCTTCGGCTCGTTCGAAGATCCGTTCCTTCTTTGCCAAGATCAGTCGTTCCGACGACTTGCAAGAAGGCCGCGACATCCTTATGCGTGAAATGCGCAAGCATGGCTTTGGCATTTCAAGCGCTCAGAGCATGCGCGCAATGCGCGAAGTCGCTGAAGCTATGGGCTACAAAGACGCCGACGATATGTTGGTGAACATCGGCACTGGCAAAGAAGCACCGATGCATGTGGCCAACCGTATGCTGAAGCTGCTGGTAGACAACGGCACCGAAGACGCTTCGAAGCCCCTTATGGGAGCATCGGCTTCGTCTACGGGCAAGATGCCGCCTATGCTTACGAGCGTTAGGCGTCCGAAGAAACACGAAACCCATTCCTCGAACGGCGTGGTGGTTCGTGGCATTGACGATGTTCTGGTGCGTCTTTCCCGCTGCTGTAACCCTGTTCCCGGTGACAAGATCGTGGGCTTTGTTACCCGCGGCCGCGGCGTTTCAGTTCATCGCGACGATTGCCCCAACGCTGCTGCACTCAAGCAGCATCCCGAACGCATCATCGAAGTGTTCTGGGAGGAAGACGGCCCCTCGGGTGACACTTCGTTCAATGTGCAGATTTTCGTCGAAGCGCTTGATCGCTTGAATCTTCTTATGGACGTTGCTTCGGTGTTGTCCGAGCACGGTGCCAACGTTCTTTCCGTTAATACGAATACGCATCGCGACGGTATGGTTGAAATGCGTTTCTTGTTCCAGGTTTCCGATACGGCGGTTATCGATCGCATCCTTTCGAAGCTTCGCGCGGTGGATGGCGTGTTTGATGCCCATCGCATGATGCCTGGCACAGCATCTTCCAAGTAACTGTTTTTAGAAAGGTTTTGGCAATGAAGCTTTCAGTAAAAAGAGACGGACGTACGTTCCGCGTAACGGGCGCCGCCGTTGATATCAAATATCTGGTGCTGGGTCCCATTGAAAACAATACCTACATCATTTCCGATGATGCAGCTACCTTCGTGGTAGATCCGTCCGACAACGCTTCTGCCATCGTTGCTGCATTGGGCAACAAAAAGCTCGATGCCATCGTGGTAACGCATCATCATGCCGATCACACCAGCGCCCTTGCCGATTTGAAGGCTATGACGAACGCTCCTGTATATGCTTCGGCGATTGATGCTCCTGTTATCGAGAATCAGCCAGCAGGGGAGTTCCCTCCCACCAAGTCATGCAAGGTTGACCATCTTTTGAAGGATGGCGATAAGCTGCGTTTGGGCAACATGGTATGGCGCGTTATCGCCACGCCAGGCCATACGCCGGGTGGAATCTGCCTGTTCCTTGAATCAGATTCGGGCAAGTACCTTGATGGCGCTAATGTTCTTATTGCAGGCGACACGTTGTTCTGCGCCTCTATCGGTCGAACCGATTTCCCAGGCGGTAATGCTAAGCAGATGCGCACATCGTTGCGCAAGCTTTCGCAGCTGCCTGATGAAACGCTGGTTCTGACGGGTCATAACTCTTTGACAACAATTGGCGATGAGCAGAGGCGCGTGTTTGCCTACTACTGTTAAACTTGCGCTGCGCTTTGAAAGCGCATACGCATAGAGCGGACGGGACTGCTGCGGCAATCCGCGGCATTGGACCTTGGAGGGGTCATGGCCGGAATCGGTAAAAAAAGGAAAAAGAAGAAGTTCGATTATTACGATGCATTTGAGGCTCAGGCGGCTTTATGCGTTAAAGAAGCGAAGCTGTTAAAGGAAATCGTGCATGATTTCGAGTCGGCAGCAGAGCTTGAAAAGGAACTGCCTCGCGCTCATGCTATCGAACGTGAAGCCGACGGCGTGTGCCATAGCGTATTCGAAGCATTGCTTCCCGATTTCGTGACGCCGCTCGACCGTGAAGACATCATTGCCATGACGGAAAGCCTTGACGAGATCATCGATATGACCGAAGAGGTTATCCAGAACTTCTATATGTTCGATATTCACTTCATGCATGAAGATGCCAAGAAATTCTCTAAGCTCATCGTTCGTGCCTGTGAAGCGTTAAGCGAAGCTTTGGTCGACTTCCGCAACTGCAAGAAGGCATCTGAGAAGCTTAATTCCTTGCTGGTTCGCGTGAACGATATCGAAGACGAAGCCGATGCTCTGTTCCTGAACATCATTCGCGAACTGTACGTCAAGGAACGCGACAATCCGTTGCGCGTTTCCGTATGGACACGCTTGTTCGAGGCAATGGAAGATTGCGTCGACCAGTGTGAAGCGGTTGCCAACAAGATGAGCATGATCATGGTGAAGTACGCCTAGCACTAACTCAAGGCTTATGAACATTTAGGCAAAGCCCTTCGGTTCGCAGATGAATCGAAGGGCTTTGTTCATTTTGGGCGCGGCGTTTGTTTGGTTTGGAGCTTTGCCCAATTGCTGAATCGTCCCGCCTTATTCTTCCGGATCGTAGTGGTGGTCCGGAGTCTGCTTTCAATGTTTCGCTCGGAGCGAATTGAGTGCTTTAGCGGGTGCCGACCGCCGTTTCCCGAGCATGCGTGCCATTTTGTTTCCTGTTTGCTTCTAATCTTTTGTAACAGGGTTTCCCGCTAGGTGCTTTTGGTAATATGTAAGAGTTATCCCATACGAGGAAAGAAGACGATGGCACTTATAGTTTCAAAGTTTGGCGGCACTTCGGTTGCCTCCCCAGAACGAATCAAAAATGTGGCAAAGCGTCTTATTGCCATGAAGCAGGAAGGCAACGACGTTGTTGCCGTAGTTTCCGCAATGGGCAAAACCACCGATGAATTGGTGGGTCTTGCCGCTGCATTGAACGATCACCCTTCCAAACGCGAAATGGATATGTTGCTCTCCACGGGCGAGCAGGTAAGCATGTCGCTTTTGGCCATGGCTATTCAGGCACTGGGCTACAATTCAATCAGCTTCACCGGATGGCAGGCCGGCATTACTACCGACGATGTCTTCTCAAGCGCGAAAATCGAAGACATTAATGCTGACCGAATTCGCGGCGCTCTTGATACGGGCGCAATTGTGGTTGTTGCCGGCTTCCAGGGCATTTCAACCGAAGGCGATATCACTACGCTTGGCCGTGGCGGTTCTGACACCACGGCAGTTGCCCTTGCCTGTGGCATTGGTGCCGATGTGTGCGAGATTTATTCCGACGTAGAAGGCATTTACACAGCTGACCCGCGCGTTTGCCCTCGCGCCAAGAAGCTCAACCGTATCTCATACGACGATATGCTTGAGCTTTCCAGCGGCGGCGCTGGTGTTCTGCAGTCGCGCGCTGTGGAATTCGCTCGTAAATATCATGTTGTAATCCATTCCCGCTCTGCTTTCTCTGATGCAGAGGGAACGCTTATCGAGGAGGTTGTTCCTTCCATGGAACAGGCAGTAATTTCCGGCATTGCACACGATACGTCCGAAATGAAGATCACGTTGCGTGGCCTTCCCGATGAAGTTGGTATGGCAGCCCAGCTGTTCTCTATCCTTGCAGGCAATAATGTTTCGGTTGACATGATCATCCAGAACACCACAAACGATGGTAAGGCGAACATTTCCTTCACCTTCCCTGGCTCCCAGAAAGAACAAGCTCTGGAAGCTGTTGATACCCTGGTTAAGAAGTTCGGCGCTACCGCTCTGATGGATGAAAACATCGCCAAGGTTTCCCTGGTGGGTACGGGCATGAAGTCTGCTCCTGGCGTTGCCGCTAAGGCATTTGGCGCGCTGGCTGAAAACCACATCAACATTCTGATGATCTCTACCAGCCCCATCCGCATCTCCATCGTGGTTGAAGGCAGCCAGGTAGATGCAGCAGTGCGTTGCCTGCATACTGCATTTGGCTTGGACTCCGATACCATCTTCGAGGAAACCCAGCTTTCCCCCGAGGAAATCGCCGCAAAGATGGCGAAGGGCCGATAACTGGGAATATAGGGACAGGTCCCATTTTCCCACCTAGCCATAGGACACAGAGGCAAGGCCTCGCTTGCGCGTTTTGCTGCAAGCGAGGCCTTTTTTCTTGGGTGGGAAAATGGGACCTGTCCCTATATTCCCACTAAAAGCAACGAGCCCCATCCGTTTGGATGGGGCTCGTTTAGTTTGCGGCTAAGTGTCTGTTTACTTGTCATCCTTGTTGGAGATAAGGAGCAGGATGCCACCAATGATGTTAACGAAGATCAGGGTGCATACACCAAAGGCGGTGGTGTTGGGCTTGGTGCCCTTGTAGATACCCCAGCTGTGCACAGTCATGGGAATTGTCCATGCCAGCGGAATAACCGCCCAGCAAATGGCGATACAGCTCAGGATGCACAGAATGAAGTTGATCAAACGGAGGGTTTCGTCCTGCTTGGTCATGGGGTAGGTTGCTGCCTGAGCGGGAACGGGCTGAGGCTGAACAGGTACTGCAGGCTGCTGATATACAGGCTGCTGAGGCTGCTGGCTAGGTGCGGGCGGTGGAACGGGAGCGCTTGCCGTTTGCTGCTGAGGCTGAGCGGCGGGGGCTGCGTCAGCCTGCTTCAGGGCATTGCCACACTGAACGCAGAACTGTGCTCCGTCAACATTTTCTTTACCGCATTGAGGGCAGAACATTATAGATCCTCTCGCTTAGGGATAATAGTTTTTGGACAAATACATTGTAATGTATAAATTCGCTATAACCTTATTATCAGCGGTTTTTTTGCCAAAAGGGAAGATGAAAGCCCCGATTCGCATGAGGCTCGCCGCCATTTTGATTGCTTGCCTTCCTCGAACGGGACCGCAATCCGCTCCCCGCAACCCGTTCAAGGCGACATTTTGCGCCAAATGTTAAGTTTATGCAGTGCAACTATAGGTGAGTAGTATCATGGTTCCCCAAGTACACGATGCAAAGGAGCTTCAATGACTTGGACGAAGGAAATCCCCGCAAATCCGGTTGTTGCTGTAGCGGGCGCCACGGGCGCTGTCGGCAACGAATTCCTCGAGGTTCTTCATGATCTCGATTTTCCCGCAAGTGAGATTCGTGCACTTGCCTCAAAGCGTTCTGCGGGTAAGAAGCTTCCTTTTAAGGGCTGCGGTCAGGTTCCTGCAGGTGAGCTTACTGTTCAGGAAATGACCCCCGAATCTTTCCAGGGCGTCGACATCGCGCTGTTCAGCGCAGGTGCAGGCGTTTCCAAGGAAATGCGTCAGGCTGTCGTAGACGCCGGTGCTGTAATGATCGACAATTCCAGCGCTTTCCGCATGGACGAAGACGTGCCGCTGGTTGTTCCCGAGGTTAACCCCCAGGACGTTGCTTGGCACAACGGCGTTATTGCCAACCCCAACTGCTCCACCATCCAGATGGTTGCAGCCTTGAAGCCGCTCTATGATATTTCCCCCATCAAGCGCGTGGTTGTTTCCACCTACCAGGCCGCTTCGGGCGCAGGCGCAAAGGCGATGCAGGAGCTGTATGCGCAGACTCAGCAGTTCTTGAACGGTGAAGAGCTTACCGTTGATGCGTTTGCTCACCAGATCGCCTTCAACTGCATTCCCCATATCGACAAGTTCCTGGAAGACGATTCCACCAAGGAAGAGTGGAAGATGGTCGTCGAAACCAAGAAAATCATGGGCGATGACGGTATCCAGGTTGCTGCAACTTGCGTTCGCGTCCCTGTTCTTCGTTGCCATGGCGAATCCATCAACGTTGAGTTCGAGGGTCCGGTAACGGTGGAAGAGGCTCGTGCTGCACTCGAGGCTGCTCCGGGCATTACCGTAATGGACGATCCCGCTAACAGCGTATATCCCATGCCTGGTCTTCTTGCTGGCACCAACGGTGCGTTCGTTGGCCGTTTGCGCAAGGATCCTTCCGTTGAAAACGGTTTGGCATTCTGGAACGTTGCCGACCAGATTCGCAAGGGCGCGGCACTCAATGCCGTCCAGATTGCTCAGCTGCTGCTTCCGTAACGCTGGTTATCTGCATATATGTGTAGACGGGCGGGAGAATGAAAACTCCCGCCCGTCTTATTTTGGGATCCATGCAACGTAGGGTATCCTTGAAAAGATTGTTGAGCCTCGCCCATGGCGGGGATTTTTTGTGTGTGGCGTCCGGTGCTTTTCTGCATATGCGGCGCTGAAGAATGGAAATGTGATTTATGACTGCAAACGCAACGCAGGAAAAGCAAGATATGACTCAAGAAGCTGAATGCACGAGCTTTGATGCTCTTGGGCTTAACCAAGAGATTATGGGAGCGGTAGAAGAACTAGGCTACACGGCTCCAACGCCCGTTCAGGCGGGGGCAATTCCCCAAGTGCTTGAAGGCCGTGACGTGCTTGCTGCTGCACAAACGGGTACGGGCAAAACGGCAGCATTCCTTTTGCCGACTATGAACAATCTGGCCCATGGCGAAAAGCGCCGTGTCCGCGGCCGTAGCTTGGGGTGCGGTCCGTACCTTCTGGTGGTTACGCCCACCCGCGAGCTTGCGCAGCAGATCGAATCGGTCTGCCGTACCGTTGCCAAGCATACGGGTCATTCTTCGATCACGGTTGTGGGTGGCTTGGGATATGGCCCTCAGCGCAACGCCCTGAAGCAAGGCTGCGATATCCTTATCGCCACTCCCGGCCGCTTGATCGACTTGATGGAACAGGGAGCTTGTTCGCTTGATCAGGTTCAAGTTCTTGTTCTTGACGAAGCAGACCGCATGCTCGATATGGGCTTTTTGCCTGCCATTCGCACCATTGTGGCTGCAACCCCCGAACAGCGTCAGACGCTGTTGTTCTCTGCGACTCTTGACGAGAGCAAGGTTGGCTCCATCACCGATTTGGTGAAAACTCCTGCCCGTATCGAGGTTGCGCCGGTAACCTCTACGGCAGATACCGTAGAGCAGTATGCGCTCCCAGTTTCCTTAGAAGCAAAGAATGCGCTATTGGCTCAAGTGCTGAAAAAGGCAGGATCAGAGCGCGTAATCGTTTTCACGCGCACCAAGCATCGCGCCGATGCTTGCCGTCGTCGTTTGGTGAAGGCGAACATCACCTGCGCGGTTATCCATGGTGACCGCACCCAGAACCAACGTGAGCGTGCTCTGCGTTCGTTCAGTGCCGGTGAAGTGGATGTCCTGGTTGCAACTGATGTGCTGGCTCGCGGAATCGACATCGCCGATGTTAACTACGTCGTCAACTTCGACGTGCCTGAAGATCCTGTCGACTACATCCATCGTATTGGCCGTACGGGCCGCGGTGGCGATGTTGGCTGGTCGCTCACGTTCGTAACCGAGCAGGACTTCGATGAGTTCAACGACATTGAGGCCTTGATGGGCAAAACGGTGGATCTCTACGACACTGAAGGCCTTGAACTGGGCGAAAACCCTGTATTCATTGATCCTGATCGAGTTCCTGCTTCGAAGGTGCCTGGTAAAAAGGCCAAGAAGAAGCGTCGCAAGGCTCGTGAAAAGAAGGCGGCATCGAGGCAGACGCAGGCAAGCAGCGAAGCAAGCCAGGATAGGTCCGGGGAAGTATCTGAGGGCAACGAAAAGTCTTCTCGCTCCTCTTCGGCTGGTCGCGGTCGTAACGGTAAGCGCAATCAGGGTGCTGGCCGTAGCCAGGACAAGAAGCAGCAGGCGAAGCCTTTGCGCAAGAATGCCGTTCGCTCTTCCGACCGAAAGCGTTCGAATGGCGGCAATGGCAAGCGACGCAATTCCGAACGGAACACCGAAGAAGTGCCAGCAGCGTTTAGGCCTGGCGTGCGTTCTTCTGGTGTTCGCCAAACGCCTAAGCCCGGAAAGCGTAAGCGTTCCCAGGGAGCGAAAAACCACCGCGGAAGGCGCAACAACCAATAATGCCGCTTATCCCATTTCGGGAAGTGGGCATGGATGCGCATACGGGCGCGTGCCTTTCTCAGGCGATGCCGTTATGGCAGAAAAGCCATTGGGAGCAACTAGTATGTGCGAATAACAAAGCCCTCTGATTCGTAATGAATCAGAGGGCTTTCGCGTTCTAAGAAGATGAATCTAGAAGAGATTTATCTTCGTCTGTTTTCTGGTTTGCCGCTAGTCGAGCTTACCCGTAAACAGGAATTTAA
>ERZ1026888.207-NODE-207-length-35609-cov-17.690949_pt1 | contig 35609 bp, 28 predicted proteins | sample MGYA00380174_ERZ1026888 | MGnify/ENA primary metagenome ERZ1026888 (study PRJEB33269, sample SAMEA4719810) | human gut metagenome | biome: human-associated habitat; feature: organic feature; material: feces | place: Cameroon | collected 2013-10 ...
CCTTCTCTAATCTTGAGTATTCTGTGAATAATAGCGAATGGGCATCTGTTGCGATAGGCACAGAAATTCCCTTCGGTGGCGACAAAGGCGACCTTCGCTTGCGTGGCATAAACACTAAGGGAACTGCGATATATCAGGATTCATATTCAACCATCACATTTGATTCAAATGTGAAAGTAGCTTGCACAGGCGACATCCGCACGCTGCTGGACTGGAGAAACTATAATATAGTAGATACCCAAAATGCCAGATTCTGTACTTTGTTCAAAAATTGCAGTGTATTAACCTCTGCCCCAGAATTGCCTGCTACAACGTTAGCAAATTACTGCTATTATGCTATGTTCAATGGATGTACAAATCTCACGTCTGCTCCAGAATTACCTGCTACAACATTAGCAAATAGCTGCTATTATGAAATGTTCCGGGGTTGTATAAATCTCGAGTCTGCACCAGTATTGCCTGCTACAACATTAGTAAATAACTGCTATAAAGCAATGTTCTGGGGTTGTACAAGTCTCGAGTCTGCACCAGTATTGCCTGCTACAAAATTAGAACTTCTCTGCTATGGTGACATGTTCTATGGTTGTACAAGTCTCACGGCTGCCCCAAAATTGCCTGCTACAAAATTAGCACCTTTCTGCTATTATGAAATGTTCTATAATTGTACAAGTCTCGAGTCTGCACCAGAATTGCCTGCTACAGAATTAGCGGAAGCCTGCTACTGTAAAATGTTCTCTGGTTGTGCGAATTTGTCATCTGTTACAATGTTGGCACCAAGCGACAAAATTAAAGATACATCTGATTCCTTTAGTTATTGGTTGTACGGTGCAGGAACAAATGATGGAATTACACGCACACTCATAGTAAAAGATGCGGCTGCCTATACTGCGTTGGAAAACACTGGTTATCTTCCTGCCATCTGGAAGAAAGACGCAACAAATACCACCGTGGAGTATTATACCCCAAAACCATAACATCCCCAAAAAGGGTCTATATGCCACTCTTCATCGTGGCGTATAGACCTTTTTTTTTGCTTTCTTATACTTCCTTCCAATCAACACATATTCTTTGTCCCACAGATTTCACAGATTCACACAGATTCTTGGTTTGGATTTAAGGTCACGCAGATTTGGCTTTCCCTTCGGCCGCCGATTTTCAATTCGCAGATGACGCAGATTTTTCTGGACCTATTCGGTCAGATGACGCAGATTTTTCCGACTGCCGTTACTCCCAAGGGCTACTTCAGGACGAAAGGAGATGACGTAATCTGCAGATTATGCTTGGCCAAACTCCTATACTGCGGTGAAGTCTTTGATATGCATACCTTACCAGAGGGAATCCAATAATGCAAATGATCTCGCCTGATCTCAGCAAGTTGACTTCCCTTATCCTTAAGCCAACTTTCAAGCCATTCTACTTTCTTCAACATCTCTTTGACATTGCTTGTATTCGCAGGATGAACTTCCACAAACCAGGCTTTTTGATCATATCCTATTGCGTAATCCCACCTTGAAGCATTCGGATAAAGCCCCTTTGTACAATCGTCAATATCCACACTTCCCAAAAGATTCTGCTGCTTGCTTACTGATACCTTCAAAGAATTACCCTTTAATGCCTGCAAACCTCTGCAATAACCATCCTTCAATTCTGCAGTATTATCCACCACAGACTTAAAGACATTCGTGTCTGATTTTACATCCTTTTTCTTCATCATCTCACATTTCCGGTTCCTGATAATACTTTCCTACTACTTCCGAAGCCTTGCCTGAGAATGCCGACAGGCCACCCCATTCCGCAATCAACGGATTATCATTTTCAACATCCAGAGATGAAATGTCGGTAGAGGTTACTCCACTGCCATCTGATGAGAAGAAATATGTCTTCAACTCCTTTTCCTGCAAACCATTCATTACCTGAACGGCTGTAGAATTCTTATCTATATCGAATAATTCACTAAGAGCTTTTTTAAAACGTTCCGCAGGCAAATTCTTGAGAGACTCAAATACCCAGGCAAACTCCAACAACGTAGGAGAATGAGTAGATACTATTACCTTATATCCCGCCTGCATCAATTCTATGATTTCCAAGATAACAGTCTGGATGGCACGGGGATGCAATCCCATTTCCGGCTCCTCGATGATTACCCACTTGTAATCTTCCTTATTGATTACAGATGTTGGAGGTCCAGAGAGACAATACATTGCCAGCAGAAGAGGCATGAACTCCTTCTGACCTGCACTCCATGTCATAAATGGAAGACTGACATTGTTAATGTTCAGCTTCATCTTTCTTTGACCTGAACTTTGATCGATAACAACTTTTGCGCCATGAAAAACGGATTCGTCAATAGAATCCTTCACCGCACCCTTCAGACGATTACGCATCGGGAATATCACATCAGGATTACCTAAACCACTCTGTATGAACACACGCAGCGTTTCACTGAAGTTTTTCAAGACAAACGGAGCAGAACCATCAAACTCCATAAAATTCTTAGGACGACCATCTGATATTCCTAAAATTCGTTGAGCAGGAACATAAAAGACGGATTCCTTGGTATTCTGCCTGGTCTTCGACGGCTTCAATAAATCGGTGATTGCAAATTTCTTATCTGAAACTTCTATTTTTGTATCTTCACTGAACAACGTATGCAAACCCTCTCCAAAATAATAATCCAAGAGAGGTTCCACATCTGTCTTTGACAAAATATAATTATACTTTCGTAAAGTCTCGATAATGCTATTCTTATCCATGACTAACTTGAACAGCTCCAGAAACAAGCTTTTTCCACTTGCTTGAGGACCTATCAATATATTCAAGTCACCTAGACTTACATCTACTGACTTGATTGGACCGAAATTCTCTACCTTCAATTTTGTCATTGCCATTCTGCTATTTTATTAATTTATCCGGTAAAAATACAAATTATTTTTGAGAAATCAAAAAATTTAAGAGACTTTTACGTTCTGAACTAACGCTACTCATGCTGTTAATAGAAAGGAGGTTATTATGAGAACTGCTAATGAAATTGTTTCCTTTTTTGCGGATTAGGGATGTTTATAGCTTCATCTGTTTGATCTCCTCTGCCGTCCCCAAAGGGGGCGAACAGGAGCAAGACTGGATGTGGTTCGCCCCCTTTGGGGACGCTTTCTCCCTACTGTTGCTTATCCGCAGGTTCCATGACCTATGGTCATTCCACCAGCGGTTATTGAAAGTTGGCCCCCTTCGGGGACCGGAAGTCATTTGCGAAGCTTGAATTATATCATACTTCCTTCCAACCAACCAGTCCCTTTCCCATATCATCCAGTTCTATGGCGAGGGCGATAACCTTTCGCTTGTCAGCCTTGAAAGGCTCGGCATACTGCTTGGCTTTCATCTGCTCCTCGGCTGCATCCACGCCACCATTGTTGCTCAGCTTCAGCTCCATTACATAGATGAAGTTGGTGACTTCTACCACCATGTCAATCCTGCCCGTAGCAATCATCTTCTCTACTTCCACCCGGCAACCGATGGCATTGAAGATGGTGCTCAGAATCAGGCGGTAGCGCTCCTCCATATCCATGCTGGCAAGTTTCTTGTTGCTGTAAGGCACGTCAGCAATAAGCGCCTTCAGGCATTTCATGGCTTCGGGAAGATTGCCAAGGCTGAGGTGAACATTCAGAAATGCCTGAGTAGATTGAAGGTCATTATTCTTGCGCATGGCAAGCGTTGGCAACACGATTTCATTCAAGGCTTGCCGAACCTCGAAGTTAGGAATGCCAAGAAGATAAGTTCCGTTTATGTAACCCTTAATCGTGAGATAGCCCGACTGATAGAGAAACAACTCAGGTCCGCCGCCCGTCACGTCGGAAGTTTCTATGACTGTGCCCAACAGGGCACTATGGTCAAAATCCTTCAAACGAATCTCCATATCATCCACAAACTTAGGCAACAGGGAGGTTGCACCTGATGAAGCCCAATAGTTCTTCAAATCAGAATCTGCCAAGGCATTGATGAGACTGAACGGATTGAAGACATCAACCATATTGCGGCGACTGAAATGATAGCCGTCATAATATGCCGTCAGCTTCTCTACTGCTTCATCATAAGTCCAGTCTTCGTATTCCGCCAATTTGTTAATTTCCGGCTTGAAATCGCTGAGTACTTCTTCCTTCGTAATACCACAGATGGCAGCATATTCCGGCTCAAAACTGATGTTGCTCAGATTGTTGAGCACAGAGAATAGCGAGATTTGCGTAAACTTGGTGATACCTGTGATGAAGACAAACTTTTCGTATTTATCATCTGCCTTGAGAATGGCAAAAACCTCACGATAAACAGCTGTACATGCTTCATGCTGAGGAGTCTTCCACGAATGCTGCAAAGGAGAATCGTATTCGTCGATGAGAATGGCAACCTGCTGTCCGGTTTGCTCATACGCCTCCACGATTATTGCATCGAAGCGGTCGGCAAGCTTGGCAGTTGGCTTAGGAGTAATGCCATATTCCTCCTCTAATCTGTCGAAACTGATGTCGAGATAAGAGCGCAAAGTGTCTGGCTCTGCGCCGGCACGACTCATATCGAGTCTGATGACTGGTCGCTTCACCCATTCCGTCTCCATCTGCATTATCTTCAATCCCTCGAAGAGTTCCTTCTTGCCCAAGAAATAGGCTTCGAGTGTATCTACCAGCACAGACTTGCCAAAGCGGCGTGGGCGGCTCAAGTAATTATACTTTTTCCCCCTGTTGGCAAGTTGCCAGATAATATCTGTCTTGTCAACATAAAGGCATCCTTGCTTTCTGATTTCCTCAAAAGACTGGATGCCTACTGGCAATCTTCTATCGTTTATTTCTACCATAATTCCTAATCTTTGGTTTCCAAGTGCTAATGTACTCTTTTTTATCATACTTCCTTCCAACCAACAAGTCCCTTTCCCTTATCATCCAGTTCTATGGCAAGGGCGATAACCTTTCGCTTGTCAGCCTTGAAAGGCTCGGCATACTGCTTGGCTTTCATCTGCTCCTCGGCTGCATCCACGCCACCATTGTTGCTCAGCTTCAGCTCCATTACATAGATGAAGTTGGTGACTTCTACCACCATGTCAATCCTGCCCGTAGCAATCATCTTCTCTACTTCCACCCGGCAACCGATGGCATTGAAGATGGTGCTCAGAATCAGGCGATAGCGCTCCTCCATATCCATGCTGGCAAGCTTCTTGTTGCTGTAGGGCATATCCGCAATGAGCGCCTTCAGGCATTTCATGGCTTCGGGTAGATTGCCAAGCTTCAGGGAGTAAAGCAACATATTCTGGGTAGTTATTACTTGGTCATTCGTTTTCAATGTCAGGGCAGGCAATACAATCTTATATAGAGCCTTTCGAACTTCATAGTTTGGAATGCCCAACAAATAGATACCATCCATATATCCCTTAATCGTAAGATAACCAGACTGATAGAGGAACAGTTCTGCTCCGCCACCTGTTACGTCGGATGTCTCCAGGGTATCGCTGTCTATCGGACAATTCTCAAAATCCTTCATTCTCATTTCTATATTGTCCACGAATTTAGGCAACAGCGAGGTTGCGCCCGATGAAGCCCAGTAGTTCTTCAGTTTGGAATCAGCGAGGGCGTTGATAAGACTGAACGGATTGAAGACATCCACCATATTTTCATAACAGAAATGATAGCCATCGTAATAAGCTGTCAATTGCGCTACGGCTTCATCGAAAGTCCATCCGTTCTTTGATGCCAACTTATTGATTTCCGGCTTGAAATCACGTACCACCTCTTCCTTCGTGATACCGCAGAGTGCTGCATACTCAGAATCGAAACTGATGTTGCTCAGATTGTTGAGCACAGAGAAGAGAGAAATTTGCGTAAACTTGGTGATGCCCGTGATAAAGACAAACTTCTCGTATTTGTCATCTGCCTTGAGAATAGCAAATACCTCGCGATAAATAGCGGTACATGCTTCATGCTGAGGAGTCTTCCACGAATGCTGCAATGGCGAGTCGTATTCGTCGATAAGAATGGCAACCTGCTGTCCGGTTTGCTCATACGCCCCTACGATTATTGCATCGAAGCGGTCGGCAAGACTATCTGTAGGGTCAGGAACCAATGAATATTCTTTTTCGTATTGTCTGAAAATATTATTGAGATAAGAGCGCAATGTTTCAGGTTCAGCGCCCGCACGACTCATATCGAGTCTGATGACAGGTCGCTTCACCCATTCCGTCTCCAGCTGCATGATCTTCAATCCCTCGAAGAGTTCCTTCTTGCCCAGAAAGTAGGCTTCGAGCGTATCGACAAGGATGGATTTACCGAAGCGGCGTGGGCGGCTCAGGTAATTATACTTTTTCCCCCTGTTGGCAAGTTGCCAGATAATATCTGTCTTGTCAACATAAAGGCATCCTTGCTTTCTGATTTCCTCAAAAGACTGGATGCCTACTGGCAATCTTCTATCGTTTATTTCTACCATAATTCCTAATCTTTGGTTTCCAAGTGCTAATATACCATTTTTTATGCATCCGGGGCCTATAGCTTAATAATCCAATCTCCTATCGTCCGCTGATTGCTGTCGTAATTTACACCTATCTTATATAGACGCTTGCCATCGGCTGAATATGGAATAAGATATCCCTTTTCATCTATCTGCCTGATAGCATCCTCGGCAGAACCATCATATTTCAACTCGAAAACAAACACGGCATCAGGCATATACACCACGGCATCAGCCCTGCCTATCGCACTATCCTCCTCCACCCTCATGTGGGCACCCATCAGATTGAAGATAAGATAGAATACCGTTTGGAAGTCCCTTTCAGTCTTGTTGCTCAGGCGATTGGAGATGCTGGCAAGATAGGCCTTCAGGCGCACCATCGCTCCCTCTACGTCTGCTTCATAGAGCTTCTCCAGGAAATCGCCCACCAGACTGTTGTTGTCAAGGGATATAGGCGAGAGATAGTTGGGTGCAAGACTCTTGAGCATACCTATCTTAACCTCCCTATTAGGATATTCCAGCGTATAGCGATGCAATATCGGGTTATACTTCTTGATGGTGAGGTAACCACTCTGATAGAGCAGCGGAAGCGCAGAAGTCATCATTTCAGGCGAGACATCAAAGTCGTCCACATCACATGACCTTTTCTCAATATCCATCACGTTGACATGATACTTCTGCAACGCCTTGATAAGATAAGAAGGGGTACCAGAGCCAAACCAGTAAGGAGCAATCTTGCGTGCATTCAAAGCCTTCACCAAGTTGAACGGATTGAAGACATCCTCTGATTTTTTACTAAAGTGATAGCCGTCATAGAATCTTGTCAATTCCGCTAAGCATTCCTCATACGTCATGCCAAGGGCTTCGCCCAAAGCCTCAACATCCGGTTTCATCTGCGTGATAAGCTCCGTCTTGCTGATGCCACAGATGGCAGAGTACTGGTCGAACATGCTGATATTGTCAAGATTATTCAGCTCGCTAAAGATGCTTAGCTGCGAGAATTTAGTGATGCCCGTGATGAAGGTGAACTCTAAGTATGGATCAAGCTTTTTCAGCGGACTATAGAAGTTCTGCATTATGAGGCGCAACTGCCTAAGATTATCCTTCTCATGCACCACATCCAGCAAAGGGGCATCATATTCATCGATGATGACCACCACCTTCTTGCCCGTCTGTTCGCAAGCTCGCTTTACTATTCCATCCAGTCTTTCATTAGGACGGATTTCTCCTTCTCCTTTACCATAAAGCTTTTCGTAGGGCAAAAGCTGCAGATTAAGATAATTGTTCAAGGCATCAGCATCAAAGTGCTTGGCACCGCTCAAGTCGAAATGCAGCACCGGATGCTTCACCCATTCCTTCTCGTAATCAGCAATGGTCAATCCATCGAAAAGTTCTTTTCTTCCCTCGAAATAGGCTTGAAGAGTAGAGGCAAAGAGCGACTTTCCGAATCGTCTCGGACGACTCAGAAAGACATAAGACATCTGCTTTTCCCGGAAATCCACGATGTATTGGGTTTTATCTATATAGAGATAGCCATTTTCGCGGATCTTCGAAAAAGTCTGAATTCCTACAGGATATTTATTTACTATTTTTGTCATATTCCTACATGCTTTGCGTTATTAGACCCTTTCTTTAGTTAGACATACTGAGGCCGATGTTCGAAAACCTCTTAGTCAATAAACCGCTTCACAATGTCGCCATACTTGTCGATGCGACGGTCGCGAAGGAAGGGCCACCAACGGCGCACGTCCTCGCTATGAGCCAAGTCTACCTCCACAATGATGCTTTCTTCCTCGTTAGACGAAGAGCGGTAGAGCATTTCGCCCTGCGGACCAACAACCATTGACGAGCCCCAGAACTCTATTCCCTCGGTCTGTCCACTGGGGTCGGGCTCAAAGCCCACACGGTTGACTGATACTACTGGCAGTCCGTTAGCCACTGCATGACCACGCTGCACAGTTGTCCATGCCTCGCGCTGGCGCTGCTGTTCCTCCTCGGTGTCGTTGGCTGCATAGCCAATGGCAGTAGGATAAATAAGGAGTTCGGCTCCCTGCAAAGCCATAAGTCTTGCTGCCTCGGGATACCACTGGTCCCAACAAACAAGCACTCCAAGCTTGCCTACGCTTGTCTGGATTGGATGGAAACCAAGGTCGCCGGGTGTGAAGTAGAACTTCTCGTAGTAAGCAGGATCGTCGGGGATGTGCATCTTGCGGTATTTGCCGGCTATCGTTCCGTCGCGCTCTATCACTACAGCTGTGTTGTGGTAGAGACCCGGAGCACGACGCTCGAAGAGCGAAGTAACAATGACTACATTGCAACTCTTAGCCACCTTACCAAAGAACTCGGTTGAAGGACCTGGTATAGGCTCAGCCAAATCAAAATTGTTGACATCCTCAACCTGGCAGAAATACAGCGAGTTGTGCAGTTCCTGCAACACTACGAGCTCAGCACCACGATGAGCCAAGTCTCTTATACCCTCTGCCAGACGCAGAACGTTTGTCTTCGTGTCAGCCACATTGTGCAGCTGAAGAAATCCAATCTTCAAATTCTTCATATCTTCTTTTTATTTTATTTGTTTCCTCTAAGTTGCCAAAACGCCACAGCAGCCGCAGCCGCCACATTCAGCGAGTCGACACCATGCGACATAGGAATGCGCACCACATAGTCGGAATCGTCGATGGTGGCTTGTGGCAGACCGTCGCCTTCGTTGCCCATGACTATAGCAAGGCGAGGTTCTGACATAAGCCGGGCATTGTCTATCGACACCGAACGGTCGGTAAGAGCCATGGCAGCCGTGCGCAATCCTATATTGTTGAGATTGTGCAACGGACCGTCCATCCAAGTCCAAGGAATGGAGAACACGGCTCCCATCGACACCCTGACGGAGCGGCGCGTCAAGGGGTCGCACGATGTGCGGGTGAGCAAGGCGGCATCTATGCCAAGGGCAGAAGCCGAACGGAATATCGCTCCCACATTAGTGGAATCGACCACACCGTCAATCACCACCACACGCTTTGCCCCGCTGCACACCTCTTCCACCGTGGGTGGCAAGGGACGGCGCATGGCACATAGCACGCCACGCGTAAGCACATATCCCGTAAGCGTGGCAAGGAGCTCGCGGCTTCCCGTATACACGGGTATGTTGGGACAACGGTTTATTATCTCGGCAGCATCTCCCTCGACATGTCTCTCCTCGCAAAGCAGCGACAAAGGCTCATAGCCTGCATCCAAGGCACGGATGATGACCTTCGGGCTCTCCACTATGAATATGCCGTTGCCATGTTCATATTGGTGGCGCAGCTGCTTCTCGGTCAGGTTGCCATACACCTCAACGCCAGGCTGGCCCAAAGACGTAATCTCGACTACTGGCATTCCTCGGGATACTGCATAGTAAGACAATGTATCGAACCATGCTGACGCACTATAGTGCGCGAGTCGATACCTATGATGTCGTAGCCGGGGAAGGCCTCAGCCACAAGTTCCATGGCCTTGGCGTCGTTCTGCTCCTGGTCGTAGGTAGGCACAATCACAGCTCCATTCAATATAAGGAAGTTGGCATAGGTAGCCGGCAGACGGTCGCCATCGTCGTAAATAGCGTTGGGCATGGGGAGCTTGAGCAAACGATAAGGGTTGCCGTCGGCATCAGTGGCAGTCTTAAGCTGCTCCTCAAGAGCCTTGAGGTCGGCATACTGCGGGTCTTGCTCATCATCACATCCTATATATAATAAGGTGTTGTTGGGACAAATGCGCACAATAGTGTCGATATGTCCGTCGGTATCATCGCCTATGAGCTGTCCGTGGTCGAACCATACAATCTTGCGAGCGCAAAGACGCTCCTTAAGCACCTGCTCCACCTCCTCCTGAGTCATAGGCTGATTGCGATGGGGAGCCATAAGGCAAACGCTCGTTGTGAGAACTGTGCCCCGACCGTCGCTCTCTATCGAGCCACCCTCGAGCACAAAGTCGTCATAGTCCACACGCTCACCCTTGAACAAGCCCTTATGGAACAATGTGCGGTTGATAAGATTGTCCTTGTCGGCAGCAAACTTCTCGCCCCATCCATTGAAACGGAAGTCGAGCAAGCGGCATGGAGCCGAAGAGCCATCGACGGGAACAAGCGTAAGGAAGGCATGGTCGCGCGCCCAAGTGTCGTTGTTGTCGCACTCGTAAATGCTCACTCGGCTCATCTCCTCATCACTCAAGCTGTCCTCAAGCTGCTCGCGCACACGCTCGGGATATTTGGCGGCAACGACAAGCGACTCGTATTGAGCCACAGCCTTTGCTATCTGAATGAATGTCTCGGTGATGTCGTCGAGATAAGGACTCCAATCGGTGTCCTCGTGTGGCCAAGTGAGCTGCACACAAGCCTGGCGATGCCATTCGGCAGGAAGAATATACTTGCTGGTTGTCATAAATAATATATGTTCGTTTTTTAAAAAAAGTTCGTTTGGATACACATGCAAATTTACAACAAAAAATTCTATTTAGGGATACTTTATGAAATTATTCGCCAACTTTGGGCTTATCTCAATAAAAAGCAGTATTTTTGTAGTCCGAAAGACAAAAAGAGTCTTTTGGCTTATATCAAAGCCTTTGGCTAACATCCGCTTACAACAAAAACTCTATAAATGAAAAAATTCATCCTCGACCTAACGGTCAACTCCGTAGAAGCTCTGAGCGACAAGCATGTGCTCATAAAGCTCACCGACGACAAACCGCTGCCCGAGATGCTTCCGGGACAGTTTGTGGAGGTGCGTGTCGACAATTCTCCGTCGACTTTCCTCCGTCGTCCTATCTCTATCAACAATGTGGATTACGACAAGAACGAGCTTTGGCTGCTCGTGGCTACTGTTGGCGACGGCACAAAGCGTCTCCAACTGCTGCAGAAGGGCGACAAGCTCAACTGTGTGCTGCCACTTGGCAACTCATTCACCATGCCTACCGACGCTTCGCAGAAAGTGTTGCTCGTAGGTGGCGGCGTAGGCGTGGCTCCACTACTCTACTTTGGCAAGAAGCTCAAGACTATGGGCATTGAACCAACATTCCTTCTTGGCGCACGCTCTGCCAAGGATGTATTGGAGAAAACTCTGTTTGAGGAGGTGGGACGTGTGCTCATCACCACCGAGGACGGCTCTGAGGGCGAAAAGGGCTTCGTAACCAACCACTCCGTTCTCTCGCAGGAGCACTTCGACCTTATCTCAACATGCGGACCTAAACCCATGATGATGGCTGTGGCACGCTATGCCTACAAGAACAACATCGAGTGTGAGGCTTCGCTTGAGAACAAGATGGCGTGTGGCGTTGGCGCCTGCCTGTGCTGCGTGGAGAAGACAGTAGAGGGCAACAAGTGTGTGTGCAAGGAAGGTCCGGTAATGAATATAAAGAAACTATCATGGCAGATTTAAGCGTTAAAATAGGCGGTCTGAAATTGAAGAATCCCGTGATGACCGCATCGGGAACATTCGGATATGGATTGGAGTTTGCCGACTTCGTGCCTCTCGACGGCATAGGTGGCATCATCGTTAAGGGCACCACACTCAATCCGCGCGAGGGCAACGACTATCCCCGTATGGCTGAGACCCCTCAGGGTATGCTCAATTGTGTGGGCCTGCAGAACAAGGGTGTAGACTATTTCTGCAAGAACATCTATCCGCAGATTAAGGACATCGACACAAACATGATTGTAAATGTGAGCGGCTCGTCGCCCGACGACTATGCCGAGTGTGCTGCCCGCATCAACGAGCTTGACAAGATTCCTGCCATCGAGCTTAACATATCTTGCCCCAACGTAAAGCAGGGTGGTATGGCTTTTGGCGTAACCACTACTGGTGCGGCAAGCGTAGTGCGTGCCGTGCGCCAGCGTTATCACAAGCCTATCATCGTGAAGCTCTCGCCCAACGTGACCGACGTGACGGAGATAGCCAAGGCTGTAGAGGCTGAGGGAGCTGACAGCGTGTCGCTCATCAACACCCTTATGGGCATGGCCATCGACATAGAGCGTCGCCGTCCGATGTTGAGCATTTCAACAGGTGGACTGAGTGGTCCGGCTGTCAAGCCAGTTGCCGTGCGCATGGTTTGGCAGGTGGCTAAGGCTGTGAAGATTCCTGTTGTGGGTCTTGGCGGCATCTGCACAGCCGAGGATGCCATAGAGTTCCTTATGGCTGGAGCTACTGCCATAGAGATAGGTACTGCCAATTTCCTCGACCCAGCCGTAACAATCAAGGTGCGCGACGGCATCAACGATTGGCTCGAGCGTCATGGATGCTCGTCGGTAAGCGAGATTATCGGTGCGCTTGACGACTAACGACACGGCCTATTGCAGAAAAGAAATAAAAAAAACTAACATGAACAAATCAATCTCCTTAATATGTCGTTGCGCTTTTGCAGCAATGGGACTCTTCGGCATAGCCTCGCAGCAGGCATTTGCCGACACCAACGACTACACCAAATATGTAGACCCATTCGTTGGAAATGCCGACAACGGACATACATTCCCCGGAGCTTGCCGCCCGTTTGGAATGATACAGACAAGCCCTGTGACGGGTGGTGTGGGCTGGCGCTACTGTGCCGAATATGTCTACAGCGACTCTCTGATATGGGGTTTCACGCAAGACCATCTCAACGGAACGGGATGTATGGACCTTGGCGACATTCTCGTGATGCCGTCAACAGGCAAGCGCACCCGCTCTTGGGACGGCTACCGCTCGCATTTCCCAAAGACTCAGGAGTTTGCCACACCTGGCTACTACTCGGTCTACCTTACCGACGCTAAGGTGAAGGCTGAGCTTACTGCCACTCCGCACGTGGCTTTCCACCGCTACACCTACGACTCTGCCGACTCCACATCCGTGCTCATCGACCTGCAGCATGGTCCGGCATGGAACGACAAGCAGTATCACTCGCAGGTGAACCTGTGCGAGACCCATTGGGAGGACAACCAGACTCTCGTGGGACATGTGCAAAACACGGTTTGGGTGAAGCAGGACTACTTCTTCGTGATTAAGTTCAACCGCCCCGTGGCAAGCCATGTCACTCTTGCCAAGGCTTTCGACACAGAGAAGGGCGACCGCATAGTTGCCACATTCGAGGGCATTGAGCAGGGCGAACAGCTGCTCATGAAGATAGCCATGTCGACCACAAGCATCGACGGAGCCAAGAAGAACCTGCAGGCTGAACTGCCGGGATGGGACTTTGCCGCCATTAAGAAGTCGGCCCACGACGAATGGAACGACTACCTTAAGCGTGTGGACATAGAAGGCACAGAGGACCAGAAGAAGAACTACTACACGTCGTTCTATCACGCTCTTATCCAACCCAACCAGATTGCCGACGTTGACGGTATGTACCGCAATGCCGACGACAAGATTGTGAAGGCTGGCCACGGTAAGTTCTACTCTACCTTCTCGTGCTGGGACACCTATCGCGCGGCTCATCCTTTCTATACAATAGTGATGCCCGACCGCGTTGACGGAATGGTCAACTCGCTCATCGAGCAGGCTGAGGTGCAGGGTTTCCTGCCTATATGGGGCTTGTGGGGAAAGGAGAACTATTGTATGGTTGCCAACCACGCCGTGTCTATCGTAGCCGAAGCCTACCACAAGGGATTCCGCGGATTTGATGCCGAGCGTGCTTTCCAGGCTATCAAGAAGACGCAGACCGTGTCGCACAAGCTGAAGAGCAACTGGGAGAACTATATGAAGTATGGTTATCTGCCTACCGACCTTACTGAGTCGGAGTCGGTATCGTCATCGCTTGAGTCGATATACGACGACTATTGCGCCACCGACATGGCTCGCCTGATGGGCAAGAAGGATGACGAGAAGTATTTCGCCCGACGCTCTCAGTTCTACAAGAATCTCTTCGACAAGCAGACTCAGTTTATGCGTCCACGCCTGTCGGATGGCTCATGGAAGACTCCGTTCGACCCGAGCAATCTTGCCCATGCCGAAAGCATTGGCGGCGACTATACCGAAGGCAACGCTTGGCAATACACATGGCAGGTGCAGCACGACATTCCGGGACTCATCAAGCTGTTTGGCGGCGAGAAACCGTTCCTCAAGAAGCTCGACCAATTCTTCACATTGAAGCTTGACAGCAAACTGTCGGACGTTACGGGTCTTATCGGACAGTATGCCCACGGCAACGAGCCGAGCCATCACGTGGCTTATCTCTATGCCTTGGCTGGTCGCCCGTCGCGCACCCAGGAGTTGATTCGCGAGATATTCGACACTCAGTATCGTCCTACTGTAGACGGACTCTGTGGCAACGACGACTGCGGTCAGATGTCGGCATGGTACATGCTCTCGGCTATGGGCTTCTATCCCGTCAACCCCGTAAGCGCTCAGTATGTCTTTGGTGCTCCACAGATGAAGAAGATTACTGTTCACCTGCAGAACGGCAAGACATTCACCGTGATAGCCGACGGACTGTCAGAAGCCAACAAATATGTTGAGAGCATCACGCTCAACGGCAAGAAACTCTCAAAGAACTACATCGACCATGCTGCCATCATGAACGGCGGCACATTGGTATACAAAATGACGTCGAAGAAAATGCACGACAAACATTAATTTATATAGCCCACCGTCTGAATCAGCGGTGGGCTATATTATTTATGGAGAGAAGCACAAGGATTTGAGTATGTTAATGCGAATTATTTCGGGTCAATCCTCAACTGCTTGCCAAAGCAAGAATTTTGATTTAGGAAATCTCAATTCAACATTGAACAATTCCTAATGCGCGTAGCGCACAATTCAAAACTCAAAACTCAAAATTCAAAATTTTTTACTTCTTCTTCGGCATTTTCGTCAGTTTATACGCCACATGCATCATCACATAATTAGGTATGGTGTTGCGCCATACTTCTGTGCGTCCTTGTGCATTCACAGTATATGTGGTGTTGGATAATTGGTGGAGGATGTCGAAGCCTTCGGCTGTAAGGGTGAGTCGGCCCTTGCAGAAGGAGCGTGCAAGCGAGGCATTCCACACGAGGTCGTCGGTGTTCATAGAGCTGTCGCCATAGCCGCGGCGGGAGTATTGCTTGAGGTCGGTGGCAAGCTGAATGCCGAGCGGCAATTTATAGGAAAGCGTCATGCCGTAGTTGTAGTCGTAGGCGTTGAGTGTCTGGAAATTGTCGCGGTTGCTTGTAGAGTTGCGCCATTGTGCATCGGCAACAAGAGCCAGACTCAAGTCGTCCTTTTGGAACGAAAGCCTAAGGTAGTCGCGCAGTATAGATGTGTAGACACGGCTCAATACGGAGGCTGCGTTGTTGATGTCGGCATCGTAGGCTATGTCGAAGTCGGTACTCTTGGTGTAGTCGAGCGAGAGGCGTGTCTCTATGCCAAATAGTCCCTTCTTGTCGAGTTTGCCAGAATAGACAACATAGGGGTTGAGGGTCCAGTTGCCCGAATGCACGTTGTCGCTCATATAGGCGTAAGCACCTGTTTGCGTATTATAGGTGGTGCGTGTGCCTATCATGTCGGTATATACCGAGCCATTGACGGCAATCGACAGACTGCTCTTGTTCTTGAAGATGAAGCTAACATAACTATTAATGTTATGCGTTACGGATGTCTTCAGATTAGGGTTGTTGACGCGGCGTGCAAGCGGATTGATGTCGTTGTCGATAGGCATAAGCGACTCCATGCTGGGTTGGCTACAGTTAAGGCTATAGCTGGCATTTAATTCAAGCTTATCGTTCCATTTGTTGAAAAACAACGAAGGCTCCACAAGCCACTTGCGTCGAACAGCCGTTGTGTCGACCGAGGCACAGTTGTAGTTGATGCGCTCGCGCACAAGACGGTAGGGCAATTTCAACGAGAAGTAAGTGTTGTTGTGGTTGTACCGCAGAGTAGGCTCACCAGTATACTGGCGTGTCAGCAAACTGTATGTCTTGCTATTCTGCATGTCGAGAGCAAGGAGCAGGGAGTCGCGTGTTGTGGGCAAGCGGTCGAGCTGCTGCTGATCGAAACGGTTGTACAAGCCGCCAAGACGCTCAAGACGATAGTTGAGTTGGTTGGTAGAAGTCATGTTCTGGTTATATGCCTGGCTCAATCCTGCCTGCCAATTATTCAGCATAACGGAGTAATTGGCTGATGCACCATAGTTGTAGGAATTGCTGTGACTGTCGGCATAGACACGGCGCAGGTCGTTCTTGTTCTCGCGCAGATACTCGTTGTTAGAAAGGCTGAAATGGTCCTGAGGCTTGTTGGATGTGTAGCTGCCGTTCAGATTGAAGCCGAGCATATCGCCCCAGGGCAGGACAAATCCAAACACAAAGTTCTCGTTGACTGATGTTGTGCGGAACCTTGTGAGGCTAATTGTCTGCGAGCGGTTGGTGGGGGAATCTGCTGTCATATTGCCTTCCGAATCGAATGTGGCACGCTCTGAAGAGGATTTGTTGGTGCCGTCGCCATAATTGAACGATGTTGACGACTGTAGATAGAACTTGCTCTCATCGGTATACGTTATCTGGTTGTTGGCATACAGGCGAAACTCCTTCTGCACGGAGGTTGAGGCAGAACGGTTGAAGATGTTGCCTGCCGAGGCAAACTGTTCGCTTGAAGAGCGTGTGATGTCTGTGAAATCGTTCCATGAGGCTGTGGCATCAAACTGCTCGCGCAGGCTGCCTGCCTTGTTCTGTGTGCTGAGACTTGCGCCCATCTGCTTGGTGACGGCCTGACCTTGCGGACTGTTCGACGGACTCCAGTCGCCTTCTCTTCCCGGACGGCGGTTCTCATTAACGTTGTTCACATTGCCAAAGACGGAGAAACGGGTGTAGTCGTCGTAGTAAAGTCCGAAGAGACGAGCCATATAGCGGTCGCGTGTGCCTCCTGCCACTTCTGCATTCGATATGTATCCACGGTTGTACTCGCGCTTCAGTTCCACGTCCATAACGTAGTCTTTCTTCTCCACTTCCTTACCTACAAGCCGGCTCTTCTCAGTCGACTTGTTGTATACCTTAAGGTCCTGTACCGTGTAGTGAGGCAGATTGTCGAGCATAATCTTGTTGTTGCCCTTGAAGAAGTCCTTGCCGTTGAGCGTGAGGTAGTCAATCTTTTTGCCATTCACATAGATGTCGCCATTGCTCTTGATCTCAGCTCCAGGCAACTGGCGCACAAGGGCGTCGAGCATCGAGCCGTCTGGCACGTTGAAGGCGCTGGCATTATACACGAGTGTGTCGCCACGATAGGTGAACTTAACCTTGGTGCCCGTAACCACCACTCCATCCAAGTCCACCTCTTTATATATATCGCTATCGGCGAGTTTCTTCAGGTTAAGGTCGGGCATCTTGAAGCCGCGGTTGCGTGCCACGCGCTTAATCTCGTAGTCTTGACAGTTGGTGGCATAGCCCTCACACTCTGCCTTGACAATATATTTCGCAGGCTTAGCCTCCACTTCAAAGCGCGCAAAATAGTTACCCTGCCATCCGTGGCAGGTGATAGTGTCGACCACCGTACTGTCCTGGCGCATCAATGTGACATGAGCCTTAAGCCTCACACCCGTGAACGAGTCCCTAACAATCTGTCCCAGCATTACAGTACGCTTGGGCTTGTCGGTCTTGGCGTTTTGTGCTGCTCCCCCTATCACATTAAAGAGGAGGAGAAGCAATAACGGTAAAAGATACTTTGTTTTCATAAGTAAGAAAGATTAGCTGGATGTTTCTACTGTTTCCTTAAACCCTCATGCACCATCTTCACATATCCGCCATTGGTCACAATGTCCTTGACATCGTGCTGGCCTATGCGCAGACGATACTCCAGTATTCCGCCTTTATGATGGAATGGAGCGGTAGAGAGATAACGCCAGTCGTCATTACGGACAACATCGTCCACCCATGTGGTACTGTCGTTTTGCTGGCACAATAATGGTATCTTGCGACTTTCCTCCCACAACAATCCCTTGAGCGGAATGTTTGAGGCTGAGCCATAGCCGTCGAGACGCAACTGCGAGATACACTTGCCCTCGCTCCACACGCTAAGCGTAGCATCAACAACCGAACAACTCGAAAGACACTCAAGCTTATAGTCGCCCTCTTCCTTAGCCTCCTTGCGGCTCATGGCAAACTCTATAGGCTGGTTGCTTTTGTCTGCCCTGATGCGTATAGGATTCATATCCATGCACAAGGGATCTTCGTCCGACCAGCCATAAATGGTCTCGCCAAAGTTCTTGGCAACTTCTATATTCCAGCCATTCTGCGAAATCAAATCCCAGTTGTTGCGGTCCATATAGATACCATTGTGCGTATTTTCTAACCTATAGTATTCTCTGTTTTTCTTCTGCATCTGTATGCCTATCATCACAAAAATAATGAAGCCTAACGTCATCGCCACAATCCAAATGCCCGAAAGCATAGCTATAATGCCTGTCCGCATTGGCTTGGGTTCTGACTTAAAAGAACGGACGATAAGGAGCAACGGCAACAGAGCTGCTATGAAACAACACAAAGCCGACACTACTATATAGAACTTCATGTAAGGTATAGAGGCCATAAAACTTAGGGTAATGTCGTCGTTGGTGAAGAGTCGTATGAACGGTTCGCCTATCACGGTGTAGGCTATCGAGAATATCAGATAAGCCAAGGCAAAGGCTGTCAACGCAGAGAAGCTTATAAGCGCAACTGTCTTTATGCAGAACTTCACAATCTCGGCAATTCTCGACAATATGCTGCCACCCTTGCCACGCTTTACATTAGGCTTCACCTGCTCCTCAGCCTCGGCAATTATAGCCTTGCTTATCGACTCGGGAGTGACCTCCTTGCCCGTCATACTCAATCGTTCCTCGGTTGTTAGTGCCACGGGAGCCACAAGCCACAACACTACATAGATGATTATTGGCACAAAGAAAAGAAAACCTAACAAAGGACTGATGAAATAATAACGGAATGTCTGGTTGAGGACAAATATCGCTAAAAGGAACAGGACTATGCCTACTCGCCATACAACGATGTCGCCACCACCACAATAATGACACAATCCGGAAATAACTCCACCACCTATCTTGTCCTTTCCGTCGCGATAGAAACGATGGGTGCTCACGTGATGCAGCACACGGTCGATCCATTTTCCGCCAATGGCTTCTTCGGCTGTTGTGTTGCTGTCGGTATCGTTGGAAGCATTGGAATTGCTTTCGCTTTGAGCTTTGCCTTCGCTATGGCCGTTGTCTTTGCATTCTCCTTCGCCTTGGTCTTCTCCTTCGCTTTGTTCTTTGTCCTCGCTATCAGCTTCTGCGTCAGAAGTTTCTTCTATCTTAGAATCAGCAACTTCATCCACCTCACTCTCCATTTCGTCGGGATTGCCTATGCTGCTGATAATCTGCTTCACGGTATCGATGTCGATGGCAGTCATGCCATTCTCCTTCAAGCTCCACAGATGTTCTGCCACACGATGCTCAATGTCGTCGAATATCTCGTCGCCTCCATCGCGCTTGGCAAAATAGCTGCGCATGTTGTCGAGATAGTTCTCAAGAAGTGTGCAAGCGTCCTCGTCGATGGCATAGAGCGTACCGAAGAGGTTTATGTTGATGTTCTTCTTCATAATTTCATTCAGATTTAAGAGTTATTCTTTCGGTTTTATGTTCTTTAATACGTTTACGGTGTGGGCTATCTCCTGCCACGCCTTGTCGAGTTCGCTAAGCGTAGCCTCACCATCGGGTGTAAGGGAATAGTATTTGCGCGGGGGACCTTGTGTTGACTCCTGCCACTCATATCCGAGCAATCCATCCTTCTTCAGGCGCGTGAGCAGAGGATAGAGCGTTCCCTCCACCACTATCAGCTCCGCCTCCTTCAAGTTGGCTATGATATCGCTGGCATAGGCTGCACGATGGCGCAGCAGCAGCATTATGCAATACTCAAGCATTCCCTTACGCATCTGCGATTTAGCGTTGTCTATATTCATTGCCATAGGGTTTTAAATGCGTTAGTGTATGTTTACGGTTGCAAATGTAGGTATAATCTAAGTACTATGCAATACATAGTACTATAAAACTTATAACACAGGCTATATATTTAACCTTTGTTAGCAGTTTAATCTATAGTTATGGTCTGAATCAGATAAGTCGGAAGAACATATCATGCTCTGCTTTCTACTGTTCTTCAAAGAGCTTACAGGCCTTGTATGGGAAGTGTGTAGTGGGATACGCTTATTACAATTACAGTTATTCAGCATTTTGCTAATAACTGATTTCAACATAAACATGACTGATTTCAACATAAACATGACTGATTTCAGGATAAAGTTGTAATTTTTCGGTTCATCCGATTGTTTTTGTTAAAGCCCATTCTGATATTATGTCACTCCATATTCCGGATGAACCGTAAATAAGAATTCAAGTTGTCATTCAATCGCAGGTATCGTATAAAAACGTATTACTGCCAAATCTGAATGTAGTAACTTTGCATTGTAAAAAAAAACGAGACAGGAGCGCGTCCCGAACAAATCCCGAACAAATCCCGAAGGATACCGCAACCAACAGCAACAACCAATATTATTGACCATCCCTCAATGGTGTTTTGGGCATAATCTGGAGATTTTGCCTATACTTTAGGAATATTTCACCTTGTTTTTGCCTATGTTTTAGGAAAGTTTTAGTATGATTTTGCCTATGCTTTAGGAAAATATAGTTATCTTTGCAGCAAGAATCAATGATATAACTATTATGATACACAGACAATTAATTGACGACCTTACAGAATGGAGCAAGCGTGAGAACCGTAAGCCCCTTGTTCTGCGTGGAGCACGTCAGGTAGGAAAGACTACATTGATTGACGAATTCAGCAATAAATACGACTGTTATATAAAGCTGAATCTTGAGCAAAGTGCTGATGCTAAAGCATTCAGTATTTCAGACAACGTGTCAGAAATATTCCAATATCTGTGTCTGCAAAAGAAGATTGTAGTTGACAAGAACAAGCGCACCCTACTATTTATTGACGAGATACAGAACGAGCCTAAATCCGTAGGACTACTACGCTATTTCTATGAAGAAATGCCGTGGTTGCACATTATAGCAGCAGGTTCAAGATTACAGACGCTCATAAAACAACGCATATCGTTCCCCGTAGGACGTGTGGAGTATATGTCGCTGCGCCCTTGTTCGTTTCTCGAATTCTTGAATGCTACTGGTAACGACCCTTTGGCTGAGATGATACGCCGATTGGACGTTTCGCCTATTTATCACGATATGCTCATAAGTCTTTTCAATCGCTATACTCTCGTAGGAGGAATGCCCGAGGCTCTTGTGGAATATGCCGCTCACGACGACGTGACAAGATTATCACCAATATATCGTTCATTACTCAACGGCTATAACGAAGATGTGGAGAAATATGCCAAGAACACCAATCAGGTGAACATCATACGCCATTTGCTCACACACGGTTGGGCTGAAGCAGGACAAACCATCACTTTTAATCGTTTTGGTGGCAGCAACTACACAAGTAAGGAGGTGCACGAAGCTCTTGAAGTATTGCAAAATGCTTTTCTTCTTAACCTCGACTATCCTATAACAACAGTAAAGGCTCCGACAATTCCTGCTCTTACACGACAACCGAAACTGATATGGCTCGACTCTGGCATTATGAATTTCTCGGTTGACATCCAGACCGAATACTTGCAGAACCGCTCTCTTCTCGACGTATGGAAAGGACATGCTGCCGAACAGATTGTAGCTCAAGAGCTACGCATCGTACTCGATCGCAATTATCGAAACGAACAATTCTTCTGGGTTAGAGACAAGAAAGGATCTACAGCTGAGGTGGATTTCGTCTGGCAACATCATGCATCTATCGTACCCATCGAAGTAAAGTCGGGCACTAACGCCCACTTACGCTCACTTCATTCTTTCATGGACACTGCCGACTCTACCGACATTGCCGTCAGAATCTGGCCCGGCCAATACAGCATAGATGAAGTGAAAGCTCCTAACGGCAAGACATTCAGACTGATAAACCTGCCATTCTATTATACAGGAATGATTGACAAAATACTTGACAAGAGAATATGAACATAACTGAACATTTCATTTGCGGCAAGCATACTGCCGCCGACTGCGAGGACGGCATTGTCATAACCAATGACTTTGCTGCTGTTATCGATGGCAGCACAAGCAAGACCCCGACAAGGCTTGACCCTTCGATAAAGAACGGACGCTTTGCCATGATGCTCATAAGCGAGTATATCAAGCAAATGCCGGCCGACTATACCATGGACGACTTTTGCCGTGGCATAACGATTCGCATTGCTGAAGAATACGACAAGCGTGGTATAACGGAACGTATGGCTGAGCATCCAGAGGAACGCCTTACGGCTTCTGCCATTATATATAGCGACAGTAGAAAAGAAGTGTGGATGGTGGGCGACTGCCAAGCTATAATCGACGGAACTTATTACGACAACTCCAAGCCTTACGAGCAAGACATAGCCATGCAACGTGCTGCACTTATAAAGAACGGGATGTCGCCTAAAGATGCACGACGCACTATTGAGCCTCAACTGATAAAGGCTATGCTGGAGGGACAAAACCAACAGTATGCCGTAATTGACGGAACACCAATATATATGCCTGGCACCCGCATTGTCAAGGCATCAAATTCTGTTGTGCTTGCATCAGACGGCTACCCCACTCTGCTACCTACACTAAAAGAATGCGAAGAAGCCTTGGCACTACATCTTGCCAATGATCCACAAAATATAGGAGACTTTGTTGCTACCAAGGGACTGGTAGAAGGCAACGTAAGCTTCGACGACCGGGCTTACATCAAACTGACATTATAAATATTCTTGCACTTATGAAAACACAACTGCCTATTATTCTTCTCAATTTCTCTGGTGTATACGATTACGAGTCGTTTGCCTCAAGCCAGAAGATTGTCCACGTCGACTGTCGTGGACTCAATGGCGTGGACTGCTATTGTGATGAGGATGGAAGAAAAGAGCTGCGTCGCATTCTTGCTCCCTATCCTGCCAAGGCTCTTCATTTTATAGATTCGGGCGACTATCATTATCTTACAGAATATTGGGTTTCCAAGCTGCAAGAGCCTTTCTCGTTAATTGTGCTTGACCATCATCCCGACATGCAGCAACCACAATGGGAGGGCGTTATCTCATGTGGCGGATGGGTGACGGATGTATTGGAGAAGAATCCTTTTGTAAGGAATATCATCATCGTAGGCGCTTCGGATGAATTGATACACCAAGTGCCCGTTCATCTGAGGGAGAAAGTGACGTTCTACAGCCAATCAGAAATCGACCATCATCAGGCATGGCCATCAAAGGCTGGCAAACTGATACACGAGCCCGTCTACATATCAATAGACAAGGACGTGCTTAGAAAACAAGACGCCATTACAGATTGGAGCAATGGAGACATGAGCCTTATGCAGATGCAAGCCGTGCTGCGCATAATCTATGCCCACGAGAAAGTAATCGGCGTGGACATAACAGGCGAATGTTCTGCCACGCTCAACTATCTCTCTGAAGTAAAGGATGCGTCGGTAAACAACAGAGCCAACGAGGAACTCATGCAAATGATATTGTCAGAAGGCAGAGTTGGAGAAAAATCAATATTCGGAAATAACGAATGACATTACCATAATGCTACTTTTCCAATTCCTGTCATTTCAAAACTTGCAGAAATTCCCATAGCTCTAAATACTTTAGCTATTGTAGCAAAGGTAATGTTATTCCCGTTTTCTATACGAGATACTTGAGACTTCTTTACGCCTATCAACGCACCTAATTCTTCTTGGGTAAGATTCTTTGATTGACGAGCTTTTTTTATAGCTTCACCGATCAAAAAAGCATTCATATCAGATTCATATTGATTGCGCAACGGAGCTCCCTTTTCACCAAGAACCTTATCTAAGGCTTCATCTTCTGTGTAAAAATTCATTGTTGCCATTTTATTTTCTGTTTTTTATGTTAAAATATTCTATTCGTATATCTTCGGCCCTTTTTATTTCTTTAGAAGGGGTTTTCTGAGTTTTCTTTATAATTCCATGAGTTGTAACAACTAATGTATCATTCTCTGTATCCCAAAATGCAAAGATTCTGTAAATTGAGCCACTATATTTGGTTCTAAACTCCCAAATATCGCTTCCTTTCAATTTCTTGAAAAGATCATTATCTATAACATATTTACTCTTATTGATATTGAATATGATTTTCTCTTTTACCTTTTCATTTAAGGAATTGAGAAAATCAATAACCTCCTCTGAGTATACGATTTTAAATTTGGGTTGTTCAAACATATTCTTTGCTTTTAATGTTACAAAGATACATGAAAGTTTATATATATGTAAACAAAAAACAGATTATTTAGTCTTTTTTAATTGAAAGAATGTATGTTACGATGGAAATATTATACGATTATTTTATAATGCCATTATCCGTATCTCGCAGGTTTATCCTCTTTTCCGCCGACTTATGCTTGCTGCCTCGGCTCAGTCGCCAAGAGATGTTCAAGGAGATCAGATTGCCGTTGGCCTTTGAGTAGCCTACAGTATGCTTATAGATATTGCGGTTGAGCAATTCGTTCTCGTACGACTTATAGTTGCTCTTGAATGGATTTGCCAATGACAATGAAAATTGCCAATCGCGCCATGTGTAGGATGCTTTCAGTACAGAATAAGCTCCGTTGTAGCCTTTAGATTCACCCTCCAAGAACCGATTGCCGTTGTCAACATAGCCTTGCAACGTGAAGTTGCCGAGATAAGCCGTGATGCTGCTTGCATAGAACCATGAGGTATAGCAATGCGTATAGTCGTAGCCGAAATTGAAGCATCTATATATTCCTCCATTGGCTGCAATTTGGAGCTTTTCGGGCAAGAGCCAATAGCTTGCATATGCATAGACATCCAGCGCGTCTATCTCCTTTTGGTTTATTTGGGTATAAAGAAACTTATTGCCGTCAGTTCGCTCATAGTGAGCCATGTTCGGTTTTAGACATTGTTTATAATAACCTTCAACGAAGGTCTGCAAGCGATTGTTGGTATACGAGAACTGCAAACGATGCTCAATATCGTGCGAAGGTTTCAGGTCAGGATTGCCTACTGTCCATTCCATACTGTTTGTGCGAATCGTAGCATCACTCGTCATGGCTATGCGCGAGACTTTGTCCTGCATCCCAAAAGTATAGCTCAGCTGCATGCTATTACTAATCTGATATGTCAGAGATGCCTTTGGATGGAAAGTCCAGAAGTTGTATCTGTGTCCGTTCTGAGTGTAATGAATGTAACTTGCGCCAGTTCCTAATGTGTAGCTAAAAGGCTGGAGCATGCCCTTGATTTCGGCAAAGGCATATAGGCGGTTGTTGTTGGTCTTGGTCAAAGAGGGAGCATCACCAAGATAGTTGTTCTTGATGTACTTATAACTGTTATTCAAGCCTGTAGAGAAAGTGAAGGGCTTCAGTCGGTTCTCGTAGATTACCTCTGTAAGCAGAGAAGCCGTCTTGCCATCCACATTGTATTTATAAGGTGTGCCCTCATCATAATAACTGCTTGTTTGGGTGGAGATATACGTGGCTACAGCATTTGCGGTAACAGACTGACGTGGGGTGAGCTGACGGAAGAAATAGATATCCAATACGGGCGAATAGCTCTTGTCTTTCGCTCTACTTGTTGCTTTATATTGGCGAATGCCGTCCACAATGTCCTTAACAGTATAATTGTCGGGAGCGTTGTTGAAAGCTCCGCCCAATGATGCCTGAAAGACAGTTGCCGTTGAGTCTGCCCAGTTATAAGTTAGTTTTGCGTCATGCGATATGGATTTACGAAGCGACTCCACATCACTTCGTTCAATAGTATAGACATTGCCATCTGTCAAGGTGTATTCTGCCGTCTGCCTGCTCTTTTCGCCTTTGGTTTTATACCCGCTCACGTCATACGAAAACGATAATTCACTCTTGCCCTTGTTCCATTTACCATAAACCATGTCATCGCCCTGCAACGTGGTAAGTGCCGAAGTAAGGTCCGTGCCAACGGTATATCCACTCCCGTTCCTGCGTGTTACGATATTTATGACATAGGCTATGCCGTCACCATAACGAACGCCGGGATTGTTGATGAAGTCTATCTTCGAGATGTCCTTTGGATTTAGAGCCAGCATCTCCGGTTTGCCAACCACGATACCATTTATTCTAATCTGAACTCCTCCCCTATTGTCGATGGCAGTAATAGAATGGCTGATGTTGTCGATACGAAGATTGGCAAGTGTGAGTTTCTCAAGAATGCTGTAGCCATTGTTAGAAGCTTGCTTCTGAGCATCGGTAGGATAGATTATCATACCGTCTGCCTTGTTCACAACCTTGGCTGCTTTTACTGTCACTTCATCGAGCGTAATTGTCTTCTCCACATCCTGAGCATAAGCACAGAATGTGGAAGACAGAATAAAGGAAAGTGTAATCAATCGTTTCATTTGCACCATGTTTTTTGTTTTTGGTGCAAATTTACGTTCTCCTTGCAAGAAAGCCAATTATTCAGGCTGACATCTACCTGACAATTGGCTGACAAAAAGCCTATCTATTTGATTTTCAAACTATAGCTCTTGCCTCTTTCCGACTCTATCTTCAACGCGCTATGAGCCTCTATAATAGGTTTTATTCGTCTTATCAGAGTGTAGAGCGTGTCATTGGCATCAGGCTTCTTGGGCCATAACTGGTCGCAAATCTCCTGTTTGGATAGTGTATGAGTGTCTTTTCTCAAAAACATTTCGAGCAAGGAATGCTGCATAGGTGTAAGATGTATCTGCTCGCCCGATTGCGTCATGAACATATCGTTATGGTATACTATGCCTCCATACGACAGACCTTGCACTATCAGCTCTGGTCTATTCCTCCTGACGTACCACAGACTGCCCAATAGCCACAGCATTCCAACAAACAAGATAGAGCCAGAAGCCTTTTGGTCGGACATCATGAATGTAGTGGCAAAGCTACAGTTAGCCTCAGCCACAAGCTTTGTCTCCAAGCGTCCATCCCTACGCACAGTACGCATGGCAACACCTGCCGTATCTTTCAATTCGGCAATGGTCAGGCAGTTGCGATAGCAACGTATGGTATCTGTAGTGACCACATTGTCAGGCATCTTTGCAAGCACTTGCTCCAATGCACGATTAACGTCCTGCGCTATCATGCCTTTAGTTCTGTTATAGCTGTTGATGCCTGTGCACAATGCACAAAGCATAAGAAAACAGAAACCGATGTATGGAAGTATCTTCATAATTTTCACATTATATTATATGTTGCAAATGTACAAATAATAAACGAGAAAACAAAGTTTTTGCGTCACACATGCGGCAACTCCACTATAAAGATAGTCCCCTTGCCTTGTTCGGAATTTACCGATATGTTTCCTCCATGCAGACTTACTATCTTATGGGCAAGGGTCATGCCTATGCCGTGCCCCTCAACAGCCTTCTCTTTAGCTCCACGATAGAACAAGGTGAAAAGATTCTCCTTGTCCTGCTCTGACATTCCGAAACCATTGTCCGACATACGCACTACGCTCCACTTGTCCCTAAAGGATATCTGCACCATCGAGGAATGGTTTGCCGAATATTTGCAGTTGTTTTCTATCAGATTAGAGAATGCTATGTTCAGCAGATAAGGATTGCCGAGCGTGGTTATCAAGCGTTCGTCATCGTCCTCCTCATTACAGAAAAGCAGTTCGATGGAATAGTCGGGATGCGCTCGGAGTATCAATTCCCTTACATCAAGCAAGAGTTCGTCCAAGCGCACTTCCTTCATGCTTATCTCTTCCTTGCAATAATCTGCCTTGGCAAGGTTGAGCAGTCCGTCAATCAATCGTGTCATACGCTTTGCGTCTTGCTGCATGTTAAGCATGGCAAGGCGATACTGCTCATTGGTGCGTTCCTTTTGCAACGACACGTCAAGCTCGGCAGTAAGGGCAGCCAAAGGAGTGCGCAATTCATGCGACACATTGCTCACAAATTGCTTTTGCGACTCAAAGGATATTTCCAGTCGCTTGAGCAACTCATTAAAGGCTATGCTCAGTTCGCCCAATTCGTCCTTCTCGTTCTTTACGGGTATGCGACGGTCGATATGCGAAGCCGTTATCATTTCTGCCTCACTCACGATATTGCGGATGGGCTTTAAGGACATTCGTGCCAAGAAATATCCGGCAACAAAGAGCAATACCAAACCTACTATAAACATTACGATCAAGGCCTCTTGCAATCCCACAAGGTTGCTGTAGCCATAACCATCGTAGGCAGCGGCTGTAACAATATACTGCTTGCCCTTATACTGATAAACCATACCGATGCCTTGATACTTGCCTATATGAAATTCTATCTCCTTCTTCTTCAGAATCTCGTTTATCATGCCTCGCGTCTCCTTCACTATGTCATTATGTATGGCATCATGATATAGCATCTGGAAGTCAGTAGTATATACAGCCACTTCCACCTCGTTGATAAACTTACGGTTGTTGAGGTAAACCGATTGCATGGTTCGTGCATCCACCTGTCCGGCAAGAAACAGGTTGGCCTTGGTGACGCCCTCGCTTTTAAGGTTGCGAAAGAAACTTTGGTCGCGAGTGTGCTCGCTTACAAGATATATGAGAACCGTACACAGCAAGAATATTGTTGCTGTGACACAAGTGTATTTTAATGTAAGGGCTGTTCTGATTTTCACTTTTCTACTGGTCTACTTGTAAATATAAATCCCACTCCCGGCTTTGTATGTATCAGCTTCACGTCGAAGTTCTTGTCCATCTTCTTGCGCAGATAGTTGATATACACGTCTATAAAGTTGGTGCCTGTATCAAAATGAGTGTTCCATACCTTCTCGGCTATTTCCACACGGCTCACCACCCTTTCGGCATTCTCCACAAGATACACCAGCAGATTGTATTCCTTTGGCGAGAGCTTTATTGGCATACCGTTTCTTGCGACTTCCTGTCGCTCAAGATTTATATTCAAATCGGCATACGCAATCTCCTTAGCAATATCAACACTCGACACGGCACGTCTTTTCAACAGCACCCTTACTCTTGCCAAGAGTTCGCGGAAGTCGAATGGCTTCACCATATAGTCGTCGGCTCCAACATCAAAACCTTCCAACTTGTCGTCGGCTGTTCCCAAGGCTGTAAGCATAAGAATGGGTATCTGCTCATCAGTCTTGCGAATAGCCTGACACACCTCAAAACCGTTGAGCTTGGGCAGAATAATATCTGATATAACCAACTCAAAAGCATTGGTCTGAAAAAGGCGCAATCCCATATCGCCATCATAAGCCACCATCACCTGATAGCCATTCTCCTCCAAGCCGATTTTCAATAAATCAGCCACGCGCTTCTCGTCTTCTATAACCAATATGCTAATCATACTTTTCTCCTGTCTTGTTTGGATGCAAAGTTACATCATTTCTGCAAATAAAACAGAATGATTGGCATTAGAAAACCATTAGAATTTACTCTAATCAGATTCTAATTCAGCTCTAATCGTTTTCTAATAACCGCTACCAATAAAACGCAATATCTTTGCAAGAAAAAAACAAATAGTTATGATTCTGTTTACTGAATATCTTGCAAGAATAGGATGTGCCTTCGTGATGGGCACATTAATAGGAGTGGAACGGCAAATACGTCAACGCAATGCAGGACTGCGCACCAATATATTGGTATCGGTAGGAGCAGCGGCATTCACAGTACTCTCCTACTCCATGACAACGGGCAATGGCGACCCTTCGCGTGTGGCAGCACAGATAGTTTCGGGTATAGGCTTCTTGGGTGGAGGACTTATTCTAAAGGACGGATTCACGGTAAGAGGTCTGAATACGGCTGCCACGATATGGTGTTCGGCTGCTTGTGGCACTCTTTCTGGTGTAGGACTCTATAAAGAGTCAGCCATATTGGTAGTATGTGTGTTGCTGACTCATTGCCTTTTCCGTCCGTTATGCGCACTCCTTGAAAAACGCACAGCCAAAGTATACCATTACTCCATACATGCCGAATGTCAGAGAAAAGCGTCGGACAGCATACAAAAGCTTATAATGGACACGCTCGCCTTCGACCAAGATGTCCGTCTGAACTCATTGTTCTACAAAGGCGATGACGAGCGTGTCACAGTATGCTGCGACATGGAGACATTAGGCGAGCATAAAGTTCTGTTAGACCTTGTTGTGTCGCGACTTCGCTCACGCTCAGAAGTTATAAGTGCAGGTTGGGAGAAAGAGGTGTCGCCGCAGGAAGACTTCTGACGTTCTATCATACATCTTATTTTTATTTAAATGGGGCCTATTTGGCAAATCTATGAAGTTTGGCATTGTGTATTTACAGAACAAGAAAATCAACAGGTTACGAATTGTAACCAGTTGATTTTCTTTTATCTTACAGCCATCTCTTAAACACTCTAATATATTGTGTTTTGAGCCATTGTGTCAGCACGCAATACGACAGCAGGATGCCTATGAGCCATGGGAAGTAGGACAGGGGCAGAGGTGTAAGTCCTATTGAACTGCCGAATGGCGTGAACGGTATGCAGATGCCTATTGCCATGATTGAGAAGGTCATGAGCATCACAGGCCATGAGGCAGAACTCTGTATGAATGGCACTTTGCGCGTGCGAATCATGTGTACGATGAGTGTCTGCGAGAGCAAGCCCTCAATAAACCATCCCGACTGGAACAGCGACTCCATATCAGGTCCTTGACACTTGAACACCCACCACATTATTATATATGTAGCAATGTCGAATATCGAACTGATAGGACCTATCCATATCATGAAGCGACTAAGGTCAGCAGAATCCCATACACGAGGCTTGCACAGATACTCGCTGTCCATACGGTCGAACGGAATAGTGGTCTGAGATATGTCGTAGAGCAAGTTCTGAATCAACAGATGTATTGGCAACATCGGCAGGAATGGCAGGAAAGCACTCGCAGCCAACACGCTGAACATATTGCCGAAGTTGGAGCTGGCTGTCATCTTGACGTATTTCACGATATTGCCGAATGTCTTGCGACCTTCTATCACGCCATTCTCCAATACCTTCAGGTCTTTCTCCAGCAGAATTATGTCGGCACTCTCCTTGGCTATATCCACAGCCGAATCTACCGAGATGCCTATGTCCGACTCTCTCAAGGCAGCCGCATCATTAATGCCGTCGCCAAGAAAACCTACCGTATTATTACTTGCTTGCAGCAGTTGGATTATCTCGGCTTTCTGCATAGGAGTGAGCTTTGAAAAGATGCAACACTCAGTCACAGTCTTCATCTTAGCCTCACGGCTCATAACCTCAAGTTCAGGACCTGTGATAGAGGCAGAAGTATTGATGCCCACTTGTCGTGATATTGCTTTCACAACAGCCTCGTTGTCTCCCGAAAGCACTTTCACCTCCACTCCATGCTCATGCAACTGGCTTATAGCTTGTGCTGCCGACTCCTTTGGCGGGTCGAGAAAGGCAAGATAACCAATGAGCACCATGTCCTTCTCGTCCTCAATGGCAAAGTTGTTCTCCTTACTCAAGAAGCTCTTTTGTGCCAATGCCAGCACTCTCATGCCTTGAGCATTCATCTCCTTTACGATACGTTGAGCCTTGCTGCGCATTACATCAGTCAAAGGCTGCACCTCGCCATCATATTCAGCATACGCGCATACCGTGAGCATTTCCTCAACGGCTCCCTTGGTGATAATCTGCCGCTTGCCATTCATGTCCTCCACTACCACCGACATGCGTCTTCGTGTAAAGTCAAACGGTATCTCGTCCACCTTTTTATATGAGCGGCTTAGTGCCTCAAGTCCAAGTTCCTTGACATGCGAGAGAATGGCTCGGTCCATCAGATTCTTCAGTCCCGTCTGAAAGTAACTGTTGAAATAGGCATGTCGCAGGATGCGGTTCGCCTTATCCTCTGTTCCGTCTACATTTACATGACGCTCCAGCACGATATGGTCTTGCGTAAGGGTTCCCGTCTTATCGGTGCAAAGGATGTTCATTGCACCAAAGTTCTGTATGGCATTCAAGTCCTTAACGATGGTTTTCTTCCTCGACATCATCATCGCTCCCTTTGAAAGGTTTGCAGTTACTATCATTGGAAGCATCTCGGGCGTAAGTCCCACAGCCACGGATATTGCAAAGATGAAGGCATCCATCCAGTCGCCTTTGGTAATGCCATTAACAAGAAACACTATGGGAACCATTATCAGCATAAAGCGTATGAGCAACAAGCTCACCTTTGTAATGCCCTTGTCGAAAGCCGTAGCTGCACGATGTCCTGCCACGCTCTTGGCTATTGTTCCAAGATAGGTATGGTTGCCCGTTGCAAAGACTATGCCCTTGGCAGAACCGCTCACCACATTCGAGCCCATAAAGCAGATGCTGTCCAAATCAACAATACTGCCCGAGTGCTTGCGCTGTCTTGACAGATTGGGATATTTCTCAATAGAATCCGACTCACCCGACAAGCTCGACTGGCTTACAAACAAGTCTTTCGACTCTATGATGCGTATATCAGCAGGTATCATGTCGCCAGCCGACAGCATCACAACATCGCCTGGCACAAGTTCCTCATTACTTATCTCGTCGCCTGGCTCGCTGCCACGGTTTGCAGCTCCTGCTCTAATCACATAACAAGTATTTGTCACCATCTTCTGCAATGCCTCACTCGAACGGTTGGCTTTCCACTCCTGGCAGAAGCGAAGTATGGTACTAAGGATTATCATTGTCGAAACGACGATGATTGAGGTCCAATCCTTGTCGGCCGGATCAGCCATCCACACATCCATGACAAACGATATAGCCACCAGCACCGTGAGCACACCCACAAAGGGATTGATGAATGCCTTGGCAAGCATCACCAACGGACGCTTCTTCTTTTCGTGCTCAATCTCGTTTTTTCCATAAAGCGACTGACGCTTCTCCACCTCTTCGTCGACGAGTCCTAACGATGTGGTCTGGAAGTAAGCAAACACTTCCTCAATTGGTGTCTTTGCTGCCATCAATACCCTCTCGGCATTGAAGGCCTTCTGTACTTTGTTCTTTTTAGTCTTCCACATAATGCTTTTTTCTTTTATGGATTTACTCTGTTTTTGTTTCGCGCTGCAAAACTACTCATTGTTTCGCATAGCATCCGTTAGAGAATTATTAGAACGGCATTAGAAAACCATTAGAGTCTTTTTTCCCACATAAAACCATTAAAGCATTACTATATGTTGCAATATGTACAAATAATAAACGAGATTTGATTACAACCCTGCAAAATACGTCTTCAATGCCTCCACATATTTCATCATGGCATTGCGCCCCGTGTCTGTCATCTTGCAGATGGTTCGGGGTTTTACGCCCGAGCCATCAGTAGTCTTTGATATATAGCCTGCTGTGACCAGTTTGTCCAACTGTACACTAAGGTTGCCTGCCGTCGATTCTGTCTTTTCCTTGATATAGTTGAAGTCTGCTTCCTCTACATTCAGCAGAATAGACATTACGGCAAGACGCAACTGGCTATGGAGTAATGGATCCAACTCTTTCATTATTGTTGCTTTTTTGCTTTGAAGTTAAGGATATGTCCGGGGATGATAAGGGTAATGACAAAGGACAAGACCATCTGTCCCATCTGCATAATACTGATAACTTGTTCACCACAAACATAGTCGCGAAGCAGTCCTGTGCCAATCACTACACCAAGAATTCCGCACATCTGTATCGACTTCTCCTTAAGTATCACGCCAGTGGTGTATGTGCCTATACCCGGCAACAACATACCCAACAAAAACATTCCATTCCAACTCCTTACTTCTCCGAAATGTAATAGGCAGCCAATGGCGTAGACTGCAAACACGGCACTAATAATAGCCCACACATTATTTATAGTGTTGCTTGCATAAGTGCTTGCCACATGACTCTTGCGCTTTGCCTTGTAGGTCTTTATGCCTGAGGCTGTGAATCCAGCTATAGGTATGGCCATGTAGAGCCAAGCACATCTTGGGTCGTTGGTTGCGAGCAGCATGACGATTACTGCCAACGATATTGCTGCACTAAGGTAGCCCCACATAAGGAAACTGTCACCATTGCCTACTGCCAAGTCCTTCTTTGTCTGATTTATCATTCGAGTGATAAGCTCAAGACTCTCCTGCTCCGAAATTTTCTTCTCTTCCATTTTCGTTACTTTATTGCGACACACTTATTGCCTATATCAAGCGCAATGTGCCAGGTTAAACACTTAGTTTATTTTATAAACCATCTTTAGAAAAAGAGAAGCAAGGAGGTCGACTCTCACTTGCTTTAGCCAGCATTATTCTCTTCTAACACTGATGATTACGGTTGCAAATTTAGCTTAGTTTATTTTATAAACCAAATGATTTGCAATAAAATAGCCATTATTTAACCTTTGTTTACAACTAACTATAACTTTGCTATTTGCTCGACAATGTTAAGTGCCATAGCCGTTTCTCCTGGCAGATAGAACATGGCTTTGCGTCTTTGCAGTTCTTCATATAGTTGCAAGGCTTTCTTTTCGTCTTTGTTATGCAACAGTTCTATGGCATAAAGAGCGACAAGCTTGCTTGGCGAGTGAGCGTTACAAGGAATATGATGGTGTCTATCTCAGTCGCTACGCCCAATGATTCTTCGATTTCTTCTTTGTCCTTGGCATCTTCGACTTGTGCGGTGTCATCGCTGTGATGATAGCGCAGCACTATGGGAAGTGATCAACTTACAACCGCCAGACCTTAGGCTTGCACTTAAAGTCTGGCTATTGTAAGTTGATTCTTTTGTTGTCGAGAAGAAAGATCTAAATTGCCATTTGAGTAATATTCGATATGTCTTCAACCATGCCGTTAGAGGCAAATTTTACTTCATAAACGAAAATTGTTCCATCATCACAAGATGTAGTCCAACCGCCAATCGATGGAACTTGTCCTGTCTTGCTTGTAAATTGTTGGAAATAGACTTTTCTATTTATATATACATAGAACAAAGACAACGGATATTTTTTACAGTTGGATAAGGTGCTTGTCTTTTTGCCATAATTATATCCAGAAAAATCCAAAGTGCATCCGAACACTGCAACTAACAGTAAGGATGCAAGAACTTTGATTTTTGTTTTCATCTTCAAAATGATTTATATTAAACTTACATTATAAGTAAGTGATCTAAATTATTTATATATATCAGTAC
>ERZ1026888.209-NODE-209-length-35241-cov-21.081027_pt1 | contig 35241 bp, 39 predicted proteins | sample MGYA00380174_ERZ1026888 | MGnify/ENA primary metagenome ERZ1026888 (study PRJEB33269, sample SAMEA4719810) | human gut metagenome | biome: human-associated habitat; feature: organic feature; material: feces | place: Cameroon | collected 2013-10 ...
ACACGAAAGTAGGAGATAAACACCTATAATTAGTGTTTACCTCCTACTCGATTTTCCTCTTATTTTTCTCTTTTATCAGTAATTTCTCTGTTTTACTCCTCTTTTGGGGCATATTTCATCCTTAAGTGTTAAAATATAGTTAAAATGATAACTTTTTGCTATAAATATTTGGTTGTTATCGAAAAATGTTGTACCTTTGCACTCGCAATTCAGAAATGAGTTGATAATATCGCGGTGTGGAGCAGTTGGTAGCTCGCCAGGCTCATAACCTGGAGGTCGCATGTTCGAGTCCTGCCGCCGCAACTAATATCGGGTAAGAAGTTGGTCAACAACATCTTATCCGATTTTCCGTTTTTAACTAGGACGGAATTGACATTTCAGAAGTATAATATCATTGGCCAGTAAAACGGACAATGAAAAAAAATGAATGCATCAGAAATTGATTTTCTCAGCTCGCGTGAAATGTTAGGATTCACGCTTCCGGTTATGCATACCAAGGGCAACAACTGGTATGTAGATTTTTATGCCCACGACCCTGTTTCTGGCGCCATGAAGCGCAAGAAGTATATGCTCAACAAGTATAAGACAGATCAGAAAAAGCGCATGATGGGCAGCCTCCTTATCCATAATATCACCGCAAAACTGACGGCTGGATGGAACCCTTGGGTGAATGTTGACAAGTCGCGCCAATTCACGGAAATACCAATTATCTTCAGTAGATATCGTGATTATATTAAGGCGATGACTGATAAAAAGTCGATGAAGGAAAAGACCTCTATCGATTACCTCAGCCGCCTTAAAATGCTTGAGACGTTTATCCAGGAGTGCAAGAACATCAAATACGCCTATCAGATAGACAGAGCTTTTGCCATCGACTTCCTGGATCATCTGATGTACGACCGTGATGTATCTGCCACAACCAGGAATAACTACCGCTCATGGTTCGTCTCGTTCGGAACCTGGCTGATGGATAGAAAGTATATCTCGGAGAATCCTGCCATCGATATTCGCAACATTGCTCAGACGGAGAAGTTCAGGGATCCGCTGACCGATGGGGCACTGAAGAGGTTGAAGGAATATCTGTATGATACCAACAAACACTTTCTGTTGGCCTGTCTGTTCGAGTATTACACCTTTATCCGTCCGAATGAGCTGACTCAGATAAAGATTGGCGATGTATCCATCAAGGACCAGTCGGTATTTATCAGTTCTGCCATCAGTAAAAACCGAAAGGATGGACTGGTGGCATTGAATGACGAAATACTGAAGCTGATGATAGAACTGAAGATATTCGAGCACCCTAGCCACTGCTACATCTTCGGGAAGAGCCTAAAACCAGGTGAGACTCGTGCAGCCTACAACCAGATAAGGGTGGAGTGGGGCAAGATGCGAACCGCCTTGAATTTTCCGAAAGAGTACCAGTTCTACAGCTTGAAGGATACCGGTATCAGAGATCTGGCCAATGCGCAGGGAATTGTTGTGGCCAAAGACCAGGCGAGACATTCTGATATATCTGTGACCAACCGATATATCAAGAACCAGATGAAAGTAAACGAGGAGACTAAGCACTTTAAAGGTGGGCTTTAGTCTCCTCGGAGATTACGACATCATGTAGAAATAACCTACATAGATTTTATCTATCTGGTCATCCTTGACATCCATCTCTATTTTTTCGCATACAAATTTCTTGTTATGGATGATGTATGTTCTGGATGGATCGGGGATGACATCACTTTTAAACTTTACTTGAAGACAGTTCTTATTGTCTATTTTGAGACCGTTATCATGCAAAGTTCCCAAGACAGTTGCACCTATTCCGCTTTTTATACAGAGTGACAGCGAGAAATAAGTATCATCGAAATGAGCGATGCCGAGTCTGAATCCCGTATTTATACGATAGTCTGTCAAAAACTGCGGCCATCTGGACTTTTCTCCTACCCAAGACTGCTTCGTTGTTGAACCGTCTGTAGATTGTACTCTGCCTGGAAGGATGAAGAATATATTCATGCATTCCTGCTCATCCTCTGAGTTATCGAGCGTGGATTCATCATCGATCGCATCCTGTACGGATGTATAGCTATAGCCATCTTCGTCGATATCGCACTCCTTGGAATCTGATTCCTTATCATTGGGAATAGACAGAAGACATCGCTTCTCATAGTAACTATCTTCTAGTAGTCCCGACTTGAAATTGATATTTTCCACTACTTGTGCAGCAGGGGAGATGTTCAGATCAACATAATCTTCAGACGAACTGTCTCTGATTAGCGGAGACCAGATGCCAGCAGGCTTCCAGCTTTTGTTCCCGTTTTTATCTTCCATGTATATGTAGTAGTTGCCGAAATTCTCGATGATGGCCTGACGTTTCTTTCTTTCAGACCATGACAGCGTGGTAGAAGCAAACTGCCTATCTGAACCCATTAGTTCTTTGCTGTGAACAGTTTCAAAACTATCGAAAACCTTTTTCGAGATAACTTCGTAGCTGTCTCTGTTGGCGGAATCTCCAAGATTATATTCCAGGTTTGCTGTAGATGATGTAGAGAAGGATCCATCTTCATCGTAATCCGTAGTGTATTCGTCCAAAGGCTCGATCTCTATGGAATCAGCAGTTGTCAGCTCTGAAGCATTGATAACTGAACAGGTCTTCTTGATATCGTCAAAAACGATAGTAGCATTGAAGAGTTTCCGGAATTCTTCGATAAAGGTGTAGCTGGACCAATGAGGAAGCGCCTTGCGAAGCTCACGGGTCTTGTGAGCTGAAGCGACATACAGGAGGTTCCATGGCTTGCAGTCGAAGTCGTTGCGATTGAGAGTATATCCTTCGTATTCTACCACTTTGCGAAAGATATACATCAGGTTGGGCTGAACTGCCAGGTTCATGACAAATGGTGCATTATAGCCGATGAACTGCTTGGTTCTATCTACTCCAACGAAATTAGCGATAAGGTCGTTCGTTTCGTCTCTTACTGGCATGAAGCACCATTTACCTTCCACCCCCAGGAACTCCGACTTATCTTCATTTAGCCTGTAGATGTCATTAATCTTTTGAAGGTCTTTAAATCCCTGAGACCAACCTTTATCAACAGCATAGCCAGGTTTATCAGCTGTGCCGAATGGAATCTCATCGATATAATGCTTGGTCATCCTGTCATTGTACTTGATGCGGGATTTTCCGCCCACTATCTGAAGCTTTATCTCCGACTCCGTTACGCTGATAATGGTTCCCACACCCGATAGAATCAGGCGACCGCTCACGTACAGCTTGCAGTCGTCAAACTTCTGGGTAACCTTGGATACATCGAAGCGGCTCACGTTGTGGAAGACTCTTCGGTTATTCATGATCGACATCGGGAAATTGATATCGTATGAATATTCGCCGTCATCGGTAACGTACTGATTGCCGTATGTAATCTTGATAGATTGGCTGGCAGCCGGGAAGGCTGCCATGCCATTAATAATGCATGTAATCATAAACTTATTTGTTAGATTTCATCTTTTGAAATTGGCTCCATTTGCGGTCGAAGCCATCGGGACCCGTAAACACCATGTACGACTTGATGCCGAGGTTGAGCTGTTCGTTGAGTCTGTCGATGGTAGAACTTACGTTATCGAGAGATGCGCCCATCTGCCCGTTGTCGTTATTGACATTTACGACTGGGGCCACAACGGCAGCGCTTCCTGTTCCCATGGCACGGCTTACGTCTTGGGCTGTGAGTGAAGCCACGGTATTATTGCGCTGTGCCGCATCGATGAGCTGAAGGGCAGGAAGAAGCTGAGGATTATTCACGGCATTGTGATTTGCCACGAACTCGCCCGCATGGACCACGCCCGCCTCCTTCTTATAATGACCAGGACCCGTAAAACCGCCCTCGTAATATCCGGCAGCCTCTGCCTGATGCTGCTTTTTAATGGTCGCTATCTGGAGCATACCGGCAGCAGTGGCGAGTCCGGCGGCTATAGGGGCGATGATATAACCCACGGCAGGGATAGCTGCTGCTGAAGAGTAGGCGTTGATTGCCGACATGGCGGTGGAAGCGACTGCCTGAGCAATCTCTATTTTCATCGCCTTTTTGTTGGCCTTGGTCTTTGCCGCAGAAATCTCCTTGTCTCGTTTCGCCTCCAGTCGCTTCTTTTTGGCAGAATTATTGCCGGCAGCGGAAATCTGCTTATCATAGTTCGCCTGGATCTTGGCAACCTCCAGATCTGAGCATGCCTGCGAGTAAGCTGAAGCTGCTCCCATCATGCTGCTGATACTGCTGAAGGCTGCACCTGCTGTGGCTGCAATCTCCTGATAGGTTTCCTGATTCATCTGCTTCTTGGCATCCTGATACGCCTGTTCGCTGATTTTATCCTCCTCGCGAAGCTTCTGAAGATTGTCGTTAACCATCTTCTGCTGCTGGATGGCAGCAATGGCACCTCCGGCAATGGTGGCGAGATTATCAGATCCGAGCGAACCGCTACGGTCATCGCTCTGCCTTGTCATCTTCTTGGCGGTATCGAGAGCGGTGTTTGCATCTGTTCTCGCCTGGTCCTTAGCGTCCGGCTTGTATGATGCATACTTGTTAGCGATGCCCATCTTCATGCGCTGATATTCCTCTTCACTTACGAGACCAGCCTTGTGAACCTCGTCCAGTCCTGCAAGCTCCAGCTGCATCTGCTGCTCGTTGCTGAGGGTAAGATACTCCTGCTTGAGCTGCATCAGTGCATCATCATGCTGCTTCTGACGATCATACTGATGCTGCTGTTCGCTTCGCTCTATCTCTCGGGCTATCTGCCAGTACTCGTCAGAGGTCTTCAGATAGAGAGCCTGCTTTTCCTTGAGGAATGTCTGGTCGAGCTGGAAGAGGGCTTCATTGGTTGCACTCTCGTTATGATAGAGGTCGGAGTCCTTATTGTAATATTCGGCGGTGATGGCCTGCTCTGCCACCTGTCGGTCATACTCCAGTTCCTGGAGGTCTTGCGTCTGTTTGCGCTCATAATCGGCAGAAATCTTCTCTTTCTGGGCATTCAGACGTTTGTACTCCTCGCTCTCAGCTTCTCCGTATTTACGAAGGATGTCCATACGCTGCTGAAGTCCCTGCTCCTTAATCTTCGCCATGCGGTCGTTGTATTCTGCCAGGCGAATCTGGCCGGTAGAGTAGAGAGTGGTAGCTTCCAACTGCTGAGCCTCGGTGTTTTTCTTGGCATCATCCAGCTCTTTTTTGAGGTCAGCCTTGCGCTTGGTTTCTGCCTTGCGGGCGGCAGCTTCACGCTTCTTTCTTTCCTTCTCTTCAGCTTTTCGCTCCTTCTCTGTTGTATAATGACCAGTGGAACCCGTTGTTTCGCTCGTGCCTGCACTTGTACCTTGGAGACTCTTCTTCTCTTTCTTTTTATACAGTTTCTGGAGGTCTGCATTCTTTCTGAGTTCTGTATTGTAATAGGACTCTTCGGCATTGAGTTGCTGTTGCAGACTCAGATTTTCCTTGAGTCTCTGTGTATGAATCTCCTTCTGCTTCTCGTTACTCTTTAATGCATCATTTTGTTCAATGAGCTGTCCGGTAAATGCATCTGCCACGGCTTCGCTTTCATATCGTTCAGGGTGTGACTTACGCTCGGCATCAACCGCTTTAAGCGAGTAGCGTATTCTGCTTTCTTTACGTTTCAGCTCCAGCTTCTTTTTGTTGATTTCAACCTTGCGCTCATATATAGCTTCTGCCATCGCCGCATTCTCCAGCTCTTTGATATAGTTCTGGATTGCTATCTGGTTGTCATTATACAGTTTTCCTTCCTTGGATATAGAAGCATGATACTCCGGAACCAGCTTCTGCATGGCTACGATAGCTTGCCTGCGCTCATCTACGGTGTATGCATTCGAGTGAATGACTTTATTAAGCATATCCACCTTGTTGCGTTCATCGAGAGTTGCATCAGATACTTTCTTTGCAAGACTTGCCTGAGCCTCTGCCACAGCCCTGTTATTCTTTGCTTCTTGCGTGCTGTTACGCATAGCTTCATTGTACGAAACAAAAGCTTTGTATGCTCCATAGGCAGCGACACCTACCACGGTAAGAACAGTGGCGAGTGCAGCGTATGGATTGGTTAGACTGGCTAAGCGGGCCGCCCTCATTACAACGATATAGCTTTGTACGCCTTTTGTTAAATATGCCCATGTTGCCTGTAGAGCTACCATGGCAGCACGCAGGAGGTTTGTTGTGGCTATATACGCTTTGTCTATGGCAGATGCGTATGCAGTAGCAGCTGCTTTTAGCTTGATGGCGATGGTTTCCTTATACCAAAGAGCTGTGCAGACGGCGATGGCTGCGCCTATCACTGCAAGCTGTTTGACATGAGTAACGGAAAAAGTTATCAAAGTTGATAACACACGTATGCCTATGCTCAGGGTAGAGATGGCGTATCTGGTTGCAGGAATGAGCTGCTCGCCCAGTTCTACCGTGATGTCTTCAAAACGTTGCTTTGCCTTATCGAGCTGAGCCTGCACCGTATTGTTTTGAACATTGAACTCGTTGATAACACTCGTACCAGAAGCGTATGACTGGGCAGCGAGATCCTGGGCGGTTCTTACCTGGTCTAAGTGCGAAGCTACCGCAGAGAGAACGCCAACGGCACGAGTACCATTCAGTTGCATCTCTTCAAACATAGGAGCCATCTCTGCGAACCCGCCTCTAGCCTTCATGGCTCCCAGGAACTGCATCAGTCCCTCGTTGGCGTTCGTCTTCATCAGGTTGGTGAATTTCTGAACCTCTATGCCTGCTATCTTGGCAAATTTGGCCGGTTCCTGAAACATCTTGGTGATGAGCTGAGAGAAGACGGTGGATGAAGTTGCCTCTTCCTGCATGTTCTGATCGAGGGCAGAAGCGAGACCCATCAACTGTGCCTGAGTCATGCCAGCCTGGATGCCTACACCGGAGAGGTCTGCCGTGAAATCTACGATATATCCGGCATTAGCAGAAGAGTTCTGGGCGAGTTCATTGATAGCGGAACCCGTGGCGAGCATAGCCCCACGGAGTCCTTTGGTCTTATCTTCCCCGAACATCTGGGCAAGTTTGCCAATCTTATCTACCGCTCCTTCTCCCAAGTCATCGCCGAGCGCAACGTTAATTTTATCGGCTCCATCAACAAACTCCTCAATCATATCCTTGCTGGTGATGCCCAGGCGACCGGCAGAACCTGCCAGTTCGTTGAGCTGTTCGCGAGCCGTACGGGTGTCCATGCGCTTGAAGTCTTCGTTCATTCGGCGAACCTCTCCATCGGTCTGTCCTGTATATTTGCGGACGTTGGCCATGGATTCCTCCATGTCGGCGTAGGCTTGGGCTGAAGCTTTCAATGTTACTGTGAGTGCTGTAAGACTTCCCAGAACCTGGGTGAGTGCTCCCCAGTTCTTATTGAGACCATTCCAGAGTCTGGAAAGGAAACCGGATGTAGCCTTACCTTCGTTGTTGATACGCTGCATCTCTGTTCTTACTTGCTTCAGTTGTCCCTGAAGCTTTTTCCATTCCTCGGAATTACGCTCAATAGCGCCACTTTTAAGCTCTCGATTGAGTGCTTTGGCCACTGTCTGTAAGTCCTTATATGATGCGGAAGAAAGGTTTTTTAGTATTTGATTTACCTTCTGCTGGGTAGTCATGTACGCTTTGGCTTCCGCACTCAGTCTCTTGATTTGTCTTTCAAGGGCTGTTGTTGATTCGCCTTTAGCGTAGGCTTCTTCCTTTGCTTTTTTGACATCTTCCAGCTTTTTTTGCAGTTCTTTGAGTTTATCCTTGGCCTCCTTGGTATCAAGAATAACTCTGCTGATGTGGGTATCTGTATTTGTTGCCATAATTGAATATTTTTATATTTACGGCAAAGATAACAAGGGCGGGAAAATAATAAAAATACGAGACCGTATTGATTACGACCTCGTATTTACTTGGTAATTTCTCGTTCTTTATTATAGAACTTGTAGGCGATGTTATTGGCATCCCATATTAAGTATTTTTTATTTCTGTTACTGATAGTCTGCTTGTCTCCCGTAACAGTATTCTCTATTGTCACAAAGAAAAGATAGCCCTTTTTAACAATATCGCTGATCATGTTGTTTGGCGATGCTTGCCTAATTGGCTCATTGTATTTCTCATTATAGGTGTCGAATAGAGGTTCTGATGCTTTGGAAGGTGGACACGAACTATTGCCAAGCTTTCCGAAAGCATGGAAAATGACGAATGTGGCATAAGTCAAAACTGCTGAGAATATCAATGTACCTACCATAATTCTAAAGTTTATTATAATCTTTGTTGCAAATATAATAATAATCTTTGAAATATGCAAGTTTTTAATGTTAAATCTTTGCTTTAACCCCTATTATTTAACTACTTCCACGTATCTCGAATAGTTTATCCTGGAATGCGGGTTGAAGTTGACTATTTGAACCTGGTATCCTTTCGTCCCCCAACGCCACCACAGAAACTTATGCTTGTAGGTTCTGCTCACGATGGTGGTAAGACTGTCTCTAGAGGAATATTGGCATAACCTGGCAGGGATGTCAATATGCAGGGATAGCCATTTATCCTGATACGAAAAGACGGAATCTGCTGTATTGGGTACGGGTTCTATTCTTACTGTATCCGCTGTAGAGGATGATGCGGTATGGATAGATTTCACGTCCTTGAGCTTCACCTTGAGTTCCTTGATCAGTTTAGTATCTGCCAGATGCAACTGCTTCAGTTCGTCGCATTTCGCCTGAAGGGCTGTGTTCTTGGCCACGGAAAGAGAATCATCCAGGTTCCCGTATTGAATATCATAGGTAAGACTCCCCACGTTTTCTGCCTGTCTGTTGAGATCTGCCTGCAATTTCCCGTTCTGGTATGCAGAACGTATGAAGGCAACCATGGTCACAATGAGCATGGCTGCCAGGATTTGTATGGTAGTTCTTGGATTCTTCATCATGATGCGATATCTTTATATTCCTCGATAGCGTTGAAACAAGGGCACATCTTCTTCCATTTCGACTTATCCGTGCCCCAGATGTCGCGATGCCCCATAATCTTTGCATCAGGGAACATCTGCTTGAGCTTGTGGAGCAGGAGAGTGAGGGCATCTTTCTGCTCTGGCGTGCGGTTATCCACAGGTTTGCCATCCTTATCAATGCCACCCATATAAGCCACATTGATGGCGGTAGAATTGTAGCCTTGCACCCCATTGCTCACCTCTTCAATAGCGAGAAGCTGATGAGTACCTCCATTAGGTGTGACTACATAATGATAACCGGGATTGCTCCATCCCTTACGGCGAAACTCAGCCTTGAGGTCGTCGATGGCCTGCTGCTGCGAACTTGCTGTGCAGTGGACGAAAATACGTTTAATCTGTCTCATTTTTATTGTGATTTAAAAATTTGTCTTTAAAGTTTGCGAATTTCGCATCGATGGCGATAGCTACGCCGAAGATGGATCCAGCATACATGAGCGACTGTGCGAAGTACCAGAGCACGTTGTCTGTCACGTCACGAGATTGCGACGTGAAGTAACTGATATAAACCAGTATGATGGCGAGAAGGAGTACAGCGATTGCCGAGCCGTATTGAATCCACTCCTTGGTATTTCTCTGCATGGTGAACTTGTTTTTGGGGGGACTATGAAAAAGGCGATGGCATCACCAACACGATTCCTCTTTTTGGGGAATGCTGTTTATGTGTGCCACCGCCATTGGCATTGTTACAAATCTACTTTGCCGTCACCGCTTCCACCTCCAGAGGTAGAGCCACCAGTGTTGTCGCCGGATGAAGTGTTGTCGCCAGATGAAGGTTTGTTGCCTGTATCATCGCCACCGATGGTGACAGTCTTCTCGCCAGCCTTGATAGCCTTGGCGAGAGCCTTTGCCGACTTGCGGTCTGGCACGGTGGTGAAGGTGACATCGTCAATGAGGTTCTGGAACTTTTCGCCTGGTGTCCAGTTCACGTTCACTGCTTTCACGTGGATGGCAGGGTTGTAGTCCTCGGCGTTGTCCACGCCCTTGGAACATACGGTGATGAAGAACTCGCCGAGGTCGCCCAACTCAATCTTCTTGCCTGCGAGCAGGTTCTCTCTCATGCAGCTCACCGCCTTGGTGAGCACGGCGGTGATGTCCGCCTTGTCGTACACGCTGTTGTGGCTGGAGATGTGCTCGGCAAAGTCGGCGAGGTTCATCTTTTCCGAGTACTGCGCCACGCCGTAGGCCTTCTTTGGGTCGTCGGGCTTCTGTGGATTTGCTTTCTTTACGATACTTACGTTGATCATACTTTTGTTTCCTTTCTTTTTTAGAGGTGAAACTTCTTGTTTTTTTCGAGGGTTGTTCTTTCTTTAGTGGTTAATTTCCTTTCTTCTTGACAGGGATTGATGCATCGTGAAAGAGAGGGGGAGAGAGGTGGTATGCTTATGCCATGGCGACCTCTTTGCCTCTTTTTCTTTTCCCGGTGCAAAGATAATGTTTGTTTTTGGCGGCGGGAATGTTTTCGGAGGTTAGGGGATATTATTTGATTTTAAAGGATGTTTTCACTTGATATAACGACAACGGCTCATCGTGCATAACGATGAGCCGTTGTCGTAGGTACGGATAGGGTATGTGATGCGTATGTTTTTGGGGGATGTATTAATGCGGATCGTATTGTCGCTTGCGGCAGTTTATGGTTCGCCGAGGGCTTTGACGATGGCAGCCACCTGTGCAGGAGTCCATGACCTCGATTTGTCGGTGTAGCCCAGTTCTCGAAGGTGTGCAGCCAAGCCTGGGTATCTGTCTATCCAGTCTTTCAGCCGATGCCATGCCGTGGAGGGCGCAAGATGGGGGTTGTATTCTTGTGCCAGCTCCGTGCGACCATAGGCACGGATGCGAAAATCCTTGATGTTTGTCTCGTTGCTCATGAATAGTCTTTTTTAAGAGTTCTTTATTTCTTCAAGAAACCGTACTCGTAAACTTTAGGTTCTATCTTCTGTGCAAGAACCTTCAGGCTTTGGCGAAGTTCTGCCATGAGATGGTTGTAATGTTCGTCTTGGCTGCCTGTGTTCATCTTGCCCTTGTCGTTCACGCCTTGGAAGTGGAGCCGGATGTCGTAGAGGGCTGCGTCGGCGATGGCTTCGGGCTGTTCGTGATAGTATCTCCACAGAACCTTTCCTGCCTCCATCACGGCTTGTGCCTCTGGGCTGAATGTGATAGGGGCATTAGGTTGCTGGGTGGCTGTAGCGTTGCAGGCTTGACAAGATGAGCTTGCTCCATTTTGCACTGCCATAATTGGAGAATCGTCAAACGGAATTTGCTGCTCTGTCTGTGTTCTCTTTTGCCCAGTCTTGATCTTGCCTCGGATGTAGTCGCTCATGAAGTGGCTCTTGAAGGCTTCCTTGGCATCCACCTCTTGCTCGGTGAATGGAATCCAATGGTTGGTGCCTAATTCGGAATCGATATTGCTGATTCTGTTTTGTCCATGCAGCAATGTTAGGGCAAGGCAATCATTGATAAAAACTTCGTCCTTTTCCCATTGCTCGTTTGGCACTAAGTATTGCTCGCGGTCGTTGAACCATAAAGCAGGGATACATTGGCGGATGGCAAAATAGACCGCCATGTATTTTACGTTGGTTCTCGTTACCTTTGCGTAGAAATGGTTATGTATGTCGTTGGCCGACAGCTTTGTGGTAAGGTATATTCCCAAGTTGTTCTGTACATTGGTGCCATTCATTCGCAAATATGCGATACACTCACTTGTATTGTCATAATGTTTACGAAGCCATTCTATGACATTAGTGTCGTTGGAATACGAGTAAATGTTTTTCTGACCTTTATATGTGCCGTCGCTTTCGTAAACATCGGTTTTGCACTGCAAGAATTCTTCTTTTTCGTCCAGATGCCAGATGAAGAACCCGATAGGGAACTGTCCCTTGACATTATCAAAGGTTTTGGCTGGAACAATAAAATTTCGACCGAGCTTCGCTCGGAACGTTTTTCGGAAATCACGGAAGTTGGGTGCTTGCGCAATTTTCAAAGTTGAAAATTGCGCAAGCACACATGTAGGGATTTCATTATGGATGCGGATGAAGAACTGAGCGAAGACTTCACGGCATGCCAATCCCAATTGCTTCTTGTATGTGTTATATACGTAGTTGCCGAATGAGACACTTGACTTATTTTTGCCAGTGCCCATTCTCTGCTTTCTGTTTCCTGCCTCCGCATACGGCGGATTGATATAAATGACGAGTTTCTTGCGCTTCTCCTCGTCTTTCAATATCTCGATGAGCGACTCAGGGAGCTTGCTTTCCTCTGGCTTGTCGAGGTTGAAAGGATCGTTGAGGAAGTCGAACTGGAATACATGGCTGTCGAGCAAGTTGCTGCCGCCGTGCTCGCCTCGGAGGGCCTTGTTCATCGTAGCGATACGGGTGTGCATCACCTCCACATCTGCCTTGTCGAGGGTAGATGCGTAGATGTTGTACTTGTTGGTCAAGCCTGCCAGCAGGTTACCCGTACCAGCACAGCAATCCCAGATATAGTATTCTTCCTGCCAGTTCTCGCCAAGTTCTCTTGCGAGGTATTCCTGCGATAGCTCCACCCACTGCGGAGGAGTGAAGAATGAGCCTTTGCGCTCCCTCACGTCCTGTGGCACGAGCAAGTCTCGGCGTTCCACCATCTTGTCCCAGTAGGTGCGACGAGGTGGACGCTTGTATAGGTTCCAAAATTGAGTGTGTGCTTTCTGGTTGTCGTGGAATACGGCTTGGGTATAGTTCTCCAACCCAGCGTCGTTCACGCGGCGGTCGAGCACGTAGTGGTCTGACTTCAGAAGCACGAAGAGTTTTTCCTTGAGTGTGGTGTTGTTGGCAGAGAGTAGGTCGGCGAGGTAGAAATCGGCATCGATGATGCCAGCCTCCTTCAGCTTGTCCCAGTCGCCGTTGATGGTTGGTTTCACCTCGGCGCACCATTTGCGGTAAATGTGGGTAAAGTTGTTGATAGTTACCTGTATCTGCTTCACGCCGTCCTGTCCCATACGGAAATTTCGCTTGATAAACTGGCGCAGTTCCTTCTCGTTGGTGGCGTAGCGGAAGAGCACCAGCTGCTTCTTCAGCCCAGAGAGCAATCCCAGAAGCTGCTGGAACTCTTTCGACTGGTGGTCGGATGGGGTGACGTTCCAGTTGAAGTCGTTCTGGGTGAACACGTCCATCACCTCATGGTATGGCACGAAGGCTATCTTCTCGGCATCGAACGCACCGAGAAAGGCAGGTGGCAGCTTGTCCTCGTAGGTGCGGGCCTTGCCGATGGTGAGGATGAGCTGTATGAACGATTCCAATATGTCGTGCGAGGTGCCCTGCTTGGCTTCCGCCCAGAGCAGGTATTCGGTTTCGAAGAGTTGCGGACCGTGCGTAGGTACAGCCACGGCAAAGTCTATATTGCCGATAACTGGCGTGGAGTCGTAGGCGGCGAACCAGTCTGCCGCCACCTTGTTCTTCAGTTCCGCCTCCAGTATGTTGCCATAAAATGATGTTGCCATGATGTGATGAAGTGTTATTGTCTGTATATTTTGCTTTATTCCTCAGGTTTTGTCGTGATGCCCTCACGAATCTCGCTGTCGCTCTTCACGTTTTTTACGAGTACGTAATGGAGGACATTTTTTCCAACACCTTCTGTAACATAGTAAGTCTTGTCGAGTTTCCAACCTCGCTTAGCCATGTAGTTGACGGCTGCCATGACAGTATTGAACTTGATTTGTTTGCCGTCGGCATCATAAAGGCTCTCAAATGCTCCCTTGCCATTGGCTACTTCCCCCATGTCGAGGATAACTTTCACCTTGCCAGCTCCCCAAAAGTTATATGCCTTGAGGTCGCAATAAGTAGGATATTTGCCGTCTTCTGTAGGGACAACACTCTGCGCCTTTGCGCCAATGCTCATCAAAAAGATGACGATGATATACAGGATTTTTTTCATGTCGTTTTATTTTATATGTCTAATACTTGTTTGCGAAATTAATAATAAAATATGAGAATACCAAATTTTTTTTATTTTTTTGTCGGATATGATAGAAGAAATTTAGATGGGCGAGATGAAATTGCCAAATCTGCGCATTCATCACCCCCACTACAGTCACAACAGAATACTATCTTCTTGGGAACTCTCGCAGCATTCTCCGTATATCGGGACCAGGCTACGTTATTATCAAGAATATCATCTGTAAAGTTCTGCCCGTATAGGGTTGCCACGATGATGAGGGGGGCGGAAAAGTTGTACTTTATCCACATAAACCAGAGAAACACACCTATTACCTCGGGTGCCGAGCAGCTTATCTGCCCCGCCTCGCTGCCATCCTCCTTCAGGTAGAGGATGGCAGCCATCTCGCGGATTGGCGTATCGTCCGACTGGTCGCTCAGCAGGAAGTTCTGGTAGTAGTTGTCGCAGACGATGTAGTTGTAGAACGGTACATCGTGCAGTTCCACGTCCGCAGCCTTGAAACGGCCTATAAAGTCGAGCCTGTTGTCTGCTCCCTTGCCATCGAAGATGAAATTGAATTCCTCGCAGAATTCCCTCACCTGCCATAGCTCAAGGAAAAACCGCAGCTTCTTGCCTTCTTCGGTCTTCACCTCGCAGAGCCAGCCGTCTTTTTTCTCGTTGAGCACCTTCACGCCCGCAAACCTGCAGAACAGGTAGGTTTTCACCTGCCATTCGTCCCAGCCCTGCGTAAGCAGGTAGAGCACGTAGCGCAGCTGGTCCTGCGTCAGCTCACTCCAGGAGTGCGGGGCATGCAGCACCAGCGTGCTGTCAGCCAGCAAAGAAGAAGGTTGGGTCGTCAGCTTTGTTTTCATAACTTTCCATGTGATTGGCCTTGTAGGCCGATGAAACCGCGTATTTCTGGAAATCCCCGATGTGTTCCTCGATGAACCGAAGCAGATTCTCGAAGAGCAGGGTGCAGCGTTCCTTGTCGATGGATTCGCCCTTTACGGTGAGGTGTTCACCGATGAAAGCGAGCATTTTCACCTTTGCGGCACGATGAGATGGGGCAAAATGGCCTTTTCGCTCCTCGGCGATGATTTCGTCGATAAGGGCATCGCCCAACTGCTTGCGCAGGAAAGCCTCGGTGGCATCGATGGATTTCTTATACTTCACCAGGTCGTCGTAGGTGAGCTGCCCGCCTACGCCGCACCAGCCCGAGAGGATGGCAGGCGACCATACCAGCGAGTGGATGTTCATCTCTGCCTGTTCCGTCTCGCTCCAGCCTTCAAACTTGCGCATCAGGAAGACTACCTGATGCCTGTTGTAGTCGCGCTGGTATGTGAGTTCCGTCTTCATGGCTTCCACTCTCGCCTGCGAAGCCGGAGCGATGTTCTCGTTGGATACCACGCCGAAACCGTTGTCGGTCATGATGAGGTCGTGCGAGTGCAGACGGCTCAGGAAGGTGGCACGTATCACGTAGCTGCGGATGGCGGTCATCAGTTCCGTGCCTTCCTGCGTGGCATTCTCTACATATTCATTACCTATCACCTGTTCCACCAGCTCGCTGTATGGAATGGTGAATGATGGCTCCATGTTCCTGAAGACATCTTCGGTGGCAGCCCCCACGAACGGAAGGAGCTGCTCAAACTGTTCAATGCTAATCTTGATCATCTGTCTTTGAATTTGAATTGTTAGACACTTTCTTGGCATCCTTATTCTCATCGAGCGTGGTGAGCATGATGAGCGGAACGTCTATATAAACCTTCTCTTCCCAGTGGTTGAAGTAGATCACCACCCAGTGAACGGTCTCCATCAGGTCGTGGAATGCCTTCTCTATACTCTGCTTCAGCGTGAAGAGTTCACGCTTGTCGGAACCCGAATTGTTGGTCTGGCTCTTGCCGGGCGTGGCGCCCACCAGGTTGGGGTGGATGTTGTCGGCATAGCACTGCATGTTGTTGCTCTCGGCAATGTCGTCGCTGTAGTCGCCTCCGTCCTTCGAGGTGTCGATGCGGGTGATGCGCACCATCTTCACCTCCTTGCCGTCGGGCGTGGTGTAGTAGCCCGCTATCCAGAGCTTGCCGCTGTTCTCTATGCCCGATATGAAGGAGCGGATTTTCTCTTTCTCGGCAAGCTTGCGCTGCTTCTGCTTCTCGGGGTCGGTGATGTGCTCCTCCTTGAAGATGCCGCGCCAGTAGTCGTTGTGGATCTCTACCAGGTAAGGAATGGCGGCGTGGTTCTTCAGCTTGGCCATCTTGCCGATGGCGATGAGCCGGGAGATGTCGTACCATTTATCCCTGAAGATGGCGGAATAGTAGGGCACGGGATAGTACTGGCAGCCTGGGGTAGGGAAGCGGGTTACGATGGCAAAGACGCGCTCCTTGCAGGCTGGCTCGGTGCTCTGCCTTGATTTCACCTTGCCGTTCTGCCCGTCAAGCCCCATACGCTTCTGGAGGTCGCCCAGAGGATCCAGCTCGTCGAGCAGCGGCAGAACCTCCACGTTGTCGGGGTTTACGCTGTTTCTCCAGTTGGCGTAGAGCACGTATTCCGAACGTCCGTTCTTGCTCTGGGTAAAGCGACAGTAGCATGCCTCCTTGTGGCGGATGCCCACTATCTTGTCGCCCTTCTTGTTGAGGATGATGGCCGAGACGCAGAAGAAGAAGTATTTCATGTCGGTAATCTGCTCCAGGAAGAAGCGGCTCATGGAATTGTGCATTCTGAACAGGTTCACTTCCTTGTCCTTGCTCGGTAGCTTGGTCTCCACGTCGTTATACTGGAGACCCATGCCGTAGCAGGTGAGCACGTTGAAGAGTTTGTTCTGCGCCATCACGCTGCTCTCCCCTATTCGCCTGATAATCTCGTAGGGCAGCATGTTGTCTTCGCCGAACGGTATGTAGGTATAACTCTTCTTGCCTATCTCTATCTCTACGAGAGGGGTAGTTCCGTCATCATCGAAGATGCTGCCCGACTCCACGAATCCGCTGGTAGGGGAGGAGGTCTGATAGTCGAGCACGGCGCCCATGGTGGCGAAGGTGATGTCAATATCGTTGTTATTCTTTTCCATAATCTTTATAAATAAATAGAATGATCATTATATCTGAAGATGAAGATATCCCTCACCTTGCGTATCTGATGGTTCACGGGGTTGTAGAGGTTGTGGGTTCCCTGCTGCCAGGAACTGCTTTTCACAAGCCAGCCCCGATACTGGATGATGGAACCGTCGCTGCCCTTCCAGCAGTCCAGGTCCACGGGTGTGCGGTCGATGCGTGAAATGTCCAGCGCACGCCTCAGTTCATTGATGTGGATGGCTTTGGGTGTTGTATCCTTTGGCATATCTGCGACAAAATTATAAGGGTGAAACTTCTAGTTGAATGTATCATCGAAGGAATCATCAAAGATTCTTCCCGATGTGGAACTTACGGTTCTGAAGATGACGTTCTGTACCCTCTGGGCATACTGGTAGGAGAAGGTGAACTCTGCCAGGTCATCGTCTTCGTTGGTCCGTTCGCTCTTCGAATCTGTAAAGGTGATTTCCTTATCCTGGGCATAATCCCTGAAGAGATAGACTTCATCGCTTCGCAGCAGGTCTTCGGCAAAGTGGGCCATGGATGGCGGGATGATGCCGGTGTCGCCCTCGAAGGTGCGGGTCTCCCTTACGGAATAGTTGATTTTCTTGCCTTCAATCACCGCCTGCTTGCGCTCGAAGGTTGGGGCAATCTTCTTCTTGCCCAGACAGTAGAATATCTCCTGGCAGCCGAACGAGTTCGTGAAGAGCAGCACGGGGTCTGCCACTGCCTGGGTGTGGTCTATCCTGAACTCCTGCTCCCGCTTGCCCACGCTCACGGTATAGGCAAAGAGACTGCCCTTGCTCTCATCGTAGAATCTGTCGGGCGATACATCGAAGGTGGTTACGCCCTTGTCTGTATGGGTGGGCACGTCTTCCGCTCCGAAGGTGGCGGTGTTCACGGTGTGGCTTCCATCGAAATACTGGGCTATCACGATGGGCACGGTGCTGTCTGTGCCTGCTGCATGCAGGTACTCCCGATGCCCCAGACGGGTGAGCTCGTAGCCATCGAGCAGGGTGAGGAAGAATGTGTCGAGGAACGCCTCGCAGCTCATATTGATATCCACGGTGGCATAGTGGGCGGTAAACTTGCCCGTCCAGCTGTCCGTGTCGCTGTCGCCCGTATGTTCGGTGATTTTGATGGTGCAGTCGGCCACCACGGTCTGGCGCACGTAGTCGGCTATGAGCGTGCCCAGGTCGTGTATGGTCACCTTGCCCGATATGGGGTAGTAGTTTTCGCTGAGCACCTCTTCATCGCCACAGGTGATGGTGACGACGGCATACTCGCCGCTTATCTTGAAGGAGAAGGCGTCGAGTTCGCTGGTGAAGATGGGCGAAATGGGTTTGTTGGTAACTGTAATCATATCTCTGTTTCATTAAACTGATGCAAAGATAGGATGATAGGGGAGAAAATAAAAATACCCAGCCGCCTCACGGCGACCGGGTACTGCTTGAAATACATTTTTCGTATAAGTTATAATCGGCTACGCTTAGCCTAAGCTTATGAACCTTTTGAACAGGTTTATATGATTTCTATTTGAAAAAAAATGAATGTCATCATTTAGAAGGGCGCTGAATCGTCCTGCATTATCCAGGCCAGCTGCTTGCCGCTATAGCCCATCTTGTAGCCCTCGTTCAGCATGTATTCCGTGATATCGTTGACGCTTGCCGTTACCATATCCGATATGTCGGTCTGAATCTCCTTCGAGGTCTTATACTCCACGGGAGCATCTTTGTTCGGATCATAGGGCTGGTAATCGTCCAGGTAGGCCTTAAGGGCTACTCCCATGCGCCAAAGTTCTGTTTCCGTCATGCTGCACCTCCTTTCGCCTTGAGTGCGATTTTCATGGTCTCAAAGAGCTTGCTCATGCGCTTGAAGGTGTTGAGCATGAGCAGCACCTTGCCGGGACCTCCGAAATCGTCCACGCTGTTGGTTACTACCTCATCTGATACAAGCTTATCCTGTATTTCGTTGAGTTTCTCGATGAAGTTGTCAAGCTGGGCAACGTTCATCATATCTGCCAGCGCATTCCATACATCTGCTGTCATGCGCATATTGGTTGAATTATTCTCGTCCATGACTAATCTTTATTTTGTTAATGGTTTGCACATAACATCTTTGCATCGATAGATTTCCACTTAGCTAGAGTCATCTTGTACGGCTTAGCTTCACCAGCATTATATGGCAGGGAATAGAATCGGTTATCCAGCCAACATACGATAGCCTGTCTCTGCTTGACATCTTCGAGGATGGAAACTGTTTGGATCTTATGATCATCACGCTCAAATTTCAAGCTCACAAAACCGGCTTTTATCTCTCTGCCTGAGACTGCGAAGAAACGACACATATCAATCTGCGCAACAGTCAATCTGCCCTCTCGTCTTCTGCGGTTTCTACTTTTCTTCATCGCTCATTCCTCCTTTCTTCTCTCTGGTCCAACTTGGGTGCAGGAGTCCTTCGGTTCCTTGCGAGAGTACCCCTCCCGATTTTCTGAAACGCTCGAAGAGGTTGTGGCGCTCAGACTGGATAGTCTCGTTGTCAACAGACCAGCAGTTCTTGGCTTCTGCCTTACCCTTGTTGTAGGCTTGCCCTGCCTCGTTGCGCTCTCTCTTCAGATCTCTTAGAGTCTGTTCGTACTCCTCCTTGGCCTTCTCGAACTCATCGCGGGCTTCACGGAGCTCAAAGTTCGCCTGGTGTTCCTTCTCCAGAATTCTGTCCAGGGTGTTATCATACTCCTGCTGAAGGTCGGTAATCTCGGTGGCGTAGGCTACTCTCAGCTTCGAGAGCTTGAAGGTGTTGGCTGCAAGCAGCGTGTGGAAACCCTCTGTGGTGAGCGGCTTGTCGTTCGTCCCGACGCCCTCATTTTTGCCAGGCGATGGCACATTATTGCCATCCTGCTGGGCATTTTCCTGCCATGGTGTGGCATTATTCACTTCTTCCTGTGTACCGATATTGTTTGTCTGCTGATCTTTCATAATCCTATAATTTTTAAATTTTAATACTGCAAAATTACTCACTTTTCTTGAAACGGAAAAAGACGGTTATTTCTTGTCTTCCTCCACCGGGCGCCAGAATACGGCGAAAACATCGTCTTCGGGTGTGAATCCGGCTTCCTCGCTGAAGAGCCACAGGCAGGCGGCTCCACCCTCATAGTGGATGCCTTCCTTCACGATTTCACCCTCTACGTGAATCGACGGGGTTCTCGGGTCTCTGTACTTCACCTTGGTACCTGACTTCATCTTCTCCACGTTCTTCAGGAATTCGGCCGACTTATATACCTTGATGTTGGTAACCCGGCTCTCCTTCGATACCCCGATATACAGGGGCATGGTGTGGGTCATCTTGCCAAGCTTCAGGGCGGCATCTACCACCCACTTGTCGTCGATCTTCACTTCGTCGAGCACGTTCATCGTGGTAACGGTGGTGTCGGGATATACCTTTCTGTATTCCTCCAGAAGGCTTCCGGCTAGTTCTTTCTCCAAATCTGCCATAGCTACATCACCTCCCCTCCGAAAAGATAGCCGCCTATAAACACAAGCATTACCAGGGCAAGCATGCCCGCCATGGTGAGTACCACGTCGCCATAGCTCACGCTCTCCTCGCAGAGGAAGCTGAAGGTTTCGCTCTTGGTGGCCATGAGACGCTTAGCCTCACGCTTGATTGCACACTTGAGGGATTTCATTCCCCCGTTCACATTCACGTGGATGCCCGCAGGCTTGGCCTGCATCGCATCATTGATAAAAATAGAATTCTGCATATTGCATCGTCTTTTAACCATGTGCAGCGCACTTGTTTCGTGAGAAAAGGGTGGCGGCTGCATTCCCCGTTGGTTAAAAGACGATGACTTATCCGAGAGGACTAATCAAATCTTACGGTTCATGCAGCCGCCATATCGGTACACCTTTTTGCTGATGTCAGCAAAATGATACTCTTGGGCATAAAAAAAGCCTGCGGCTACGAAGCCATAGGCGAAACGGTCGCCCTGCCGGATAGTTTACTATCGTCTTTTAACCGGTTGCAAAGGTAAGAAGAAAATCTGAAACCGCCAAATAAAAATGGGGAAATTTTAAAAAATAGTCGTATTTTTCTTCTAAAGATTAGGATTTCGGGCTATTTTCCGTGGTTTTGGGGAGGAATGAGGAACGAAATGGAAAGAAAAGGAATGAAACGGAATGAAACGGAATGATTTTCCGGAATCAATCGGAACCAATCGGAATCAATCGGAAAAATGACCGGGAATGACCGGGAAAACGACCGGAAACGACCGGAAACGACCGCGAATAGCCACCGGAACGCCCATCGTTTCTTCTGCTTGGTGGAATGGATTCCACTGAAATTCCCCGATTTTCCTCGCATTTTCCCCGATTTTCCGTACGGATTCCCCGATATCTCAATAAAAATCCTTATATTTGCATCGTTTTTCATTTTCAATAGAATAATATATAAGGTATGGAAGAAAAAAATCTCGCTTTGAATATAGCCCTGGTGCTGGTCAATATAATATGTGCCATTGTTTCCGTAGCATGTATGGTTACGGTTTTACTGCGTTAACAACTGTGAGTACTATCGTAATAATCATGGACACGATGGTAATGAAGGTACAAACTAGGTTGATGTATAGCTTGTACTCATTGAGTCTGTCCATTAAGTCTTGATGCTTTAGGTATTGCGATAAGCCCATTTTTGCGGCTTTGCATCCTTTGTTGGTAAGCTGCATTCGCCATCCGATGTTTCCTGTATATGTGATGAGTTCGTCTTCTTCGAGCATATAGAAAACATCGTTTTCAAGTGTCCAGTCGTTTACCATATTATCTGCAAATCCCATAATTGCATCTTTAGGCATAGAAGTTTCATTGTTCATCAGTTTTTCAATGATGGCTTCTGCCAGTTTTATCTGTCTTTTTGAATATATCATAACAGTTAGTTTGCTAAATGTCCCCGGCACGGAATCGTGCCGGGGACTGAGTTGGGTTATTGAACATGTTAGCTATGCTAACTGCAATGCGCTGATGCGATTGCTTATTTCCTAGACAGCTATTCTTTATCGTCTGTTGTATCTTTCTTTGGGAATATTGGTGGTATTTTGTTGAGTACAAAAACTACCGCCAGGCTGATCACCGTTGTCACACCGATAGCTATTGCAGCATTGTCATGACCATTCATTGCTAAATTATAAGCAATGTATCCAAAGAAGATGATGAGAATGGTACCCAGGATTTGTCCTAATGTAGCCTGATTGAATTTCCTTTTCACGATTCTCTTCTCCATATCGATGCGATGATCTACCTGCTTCTCGGTCATCGTCATGATGCGGTCGGTTGCGCCTGGCAATGTCTTTTCGTAAGCTTCAAAATGCTCCGGTGGAGGAAGAGGACCGCTAAAGGTTCGCTCTTCTTCAATAGACATTATCGTTGCCAGGATGGCATTTCGCTTGTCTTCTGGCAGTTCCTGCAGAATGTCATTAACGTTTGCCGGTATGGCATTCTCAATCTCTGCGATTTCTTTGTTGTCTTCTTTATCTTGCTGCATAAAGTTGTCGTCTATTAGCGTTTAAAACTTTCCTCATATCAGAACCTACTGCTTCCCAGTCTTTCCTCAAGTCAGACACATTGTTGCCTTTCAAGTAATCGTTGAACAGGCTGTTGTCGCCACCAAGGCTTCCTAAACTACGCAAGCCTTCTGCTAAAGGGTGGCGAGCGATAGTCATAGAGCTAACGGCTCTACGTCTTGTAATTCTTAATGCTCTCATTTTACTTGCGTTGTTATTTTGTTACTATTGATTATATTCGTCCGCTGCAAAAATACATCTTTTTTCTGATACTGCCAAATATTATCGCATTTTTAACTATAATCTTTGGTATAATCTTTAATATAAAGTTTAAAACAAGAAAAACCCCGTTTTCCGGGTGTTTGCAGGAAATATGCAGGCTGTTGCGATGAAACCGCAGCATTCGGCAGGTGCTATCATCGAAATAGCGATAGGGAAAAACGGCGATTTGCGACAACTTTTCCACACCCTGTTTTCCGAAAACCTCGATTTCATCGGGGTTTCAGCCGGGCTGAACAGAAGAAAAACACCTGTTTCAGCATTAAGACCCCCCACTGCCCTACGCCCGAAGCCGCCCGCCGCCCCCTGCGAGTTAGCGGTATATGTAAACCACTGTCAGGATTTTTGCAACACAGTAAAGCCAAAGAAAAAGGGGAGCACGCTTCGCAGCGGACTCCCCATGGGAACGCGTTCAACCGAGAACGTCTATCATGTATGTAGGATTACAAAATCGCATTATAACATGGAGCCGGTGGCTATGTAGCCATCAGCCTGAGGATATTTCTCTATGCCTATCATCAGCGTATCGAAGGCATCAGAACCGTCGGTGCGGGCTTCCAGCTTATCCTCTTCGGTCTCTGCCAGCTTTTCTCCACGCTTATCCTTCTTGCCGTTATACACCCCGGCCAGACGGATGGAGATGAGCAGGTCTTCATTGTTCTCGCTATTGATCATGGCTCTGTGCTCAGCCCTGCCTGCAAACATGCGGTTGATGAGCAGCATCTTCTCCAGGTGGCCCATCGGGTTGCCCAGATATACCTCGTTCACATACCATCCATGGTCGGTCAGGTAGTTGGCTATGAAGGTATGGAAGTCATCGTTCATCAGGGCGTAGTTGTTGCCCACGAAGGTGGAGTCATAATAGAAGTTCACCTCCTTGCAGCGGTGGTACTCGTAATACTGCATGAACTTATCGAGCAGGGCAGGCAGCTTCTCGTCATACTTCACGAATATACTCTTCAGGCAGCGGGCTTCGCCCCGCAGGTTGTCCTGTCCCACGGCTATCCAGTTGATCAGGGCGTTGGCATCGAAGGCGATGCACAGCGGACGTTCGGGATCCACGTCATCATCCATGCGTGAATCCACATGCTGAAGCTTGTCGATGTCATACTCTAGCCCGTCCAGATAGGCTAGGTTGGGTGCCGTGTATAGGTTCACATCCCTGAGATTGGAGTAGAATCCGTCGAGCGAGATGGAAGGACGCTTGCACATGATGGAGGTCTGGAAGGTGAGGGCTGGCAGGTCTCGCTTCATCTGCTTGATGAAGTCCATGCCCAGCACCTCGATGTTATATACCGAAGAGTACTCTTTATAGAACAGAGCCTTGGAGCGCAGCTGTGCCAGGAGCAGGCCAATCTCCTTGAGTCGGCGCTTGGCATACAGGCTGATGCTGCCCGAAGTCTTGATGCGGTTGCGGATATCGTATTCCTCCACCACCAGCGACGAGATGGCATCGATGAGGTGAGGATCGCAGTCTTTCTTGTAGTTGAGGAACCAGGAACCCTTTTTGGTTACGGGCATATCCGAGGTGATGAGCATGCCATGGTGGTAGTAGTGCTGCCCGAAGAGGTTCACGTTACCACGGTTGGCAGGGAAGGTTTCATCCTTCAGCTGCTCAAAGTTGATGAACTTCGCCTCGTCTATGTCCAGGTAGTCGAGCGAGAGGGAGTTGGAGGTTCCCTTGCGGTCCTGCGAGATGATGGTACCGATGGACCCGTTATAGAAGGAGATGGTGTTCTCCCAGTTGGATGGCGGGATTACCGGTTCCGGCCATCCCAGCTTCTTGGGCGGTTTCACGCCGATGAGATAATGCTTGCCCCGGTGGAACCCCCATCGCTCCCAGTGCTGGAGCATGGAAGGAAGGGTATTGGTAAGGCATCGCTTGGTATTGGCAGAAACGAAACCGCCGTCGCTGCCAGGCATGCGCTGCATGTTGCGCAGGTTGAAGGTGGCATGCAGGATACTCTTTCCGATACCACGACCGCCCACGACCACAGAGTCGCGGGCGCTGATGAGGTTCACTTCCTGCTGTGCCGGATTGAAATATTGTTCTATCATGATGATTTCTCCTCTTCCTTTACTTCTTCGGTAGGTGTATATTCCAGCAGCTGCTCATCGTAGTCCTCGCTCTCTATCCTGATGAGGTCCATGCTGTTGTCTGTGTATTTCTTGATGAGCTTCCTGATGGTTCCCATTACGTTCGGTATGCGCTTCAAGCCGAGATGGCGAGGGTCTGAAGTAGGGATGAACACCTGTGGCTGAATCTGGTCGTACCCGTTGTCCACTGGGTCTGCCTTGTCGAGCTGGTGGAACTTTCCGTATGCGGCAGCAGCGGCAGCCATGGCCCGGGCATCGCCCGTTTCCTCCGCCTTGTCGTAGGTCTGCTGTATCATCTGGTCGAAGCGGTAGCGGGCAAAGTCCTTGGATACGTTCTGAAGGTTGCCCAGTATAAGCTTGATGAGGTGCAGGTCGTTATAAGCCATCATGCGCTGCACCTTGTAGTCCTGCATGTCCTTATGCACCAGTTCCTGGTCTGTCTTGCGGGGATTGGCGAGCCACCAGGCATAGAGGGCACGGAGCCGCAGAATGCGGCTGCGCACGTTGGCAGGAACGCCCTGTGCTTCCATCTCCTCCGGGGTACGGTCCATCAGGTCGATGATGGCATCGATGTTGGCTGGTTCTCTCATATCTTATGAAGTTTATTGGGTTGAATTCTCGGCGAGTCGCTCCTTGGCTACCCGGTCACGGTCGGCACGGGTCACCACGTATGAATCGTAGGTGAGCATATCGGCACGGTATTTCTTGTCGAGATCCGAAAGAATCTTCAGATACTCATATCGGTCGCACGGCTCCTTGTCTTCCATCGCCTTGAGCGTCTCGAAGGTGGATTTTATCTCCTTATACCTCTTGGCGTTGATGTCCCAGAGGTCGGCTACTTCCTTGGGCAGGAATTCGTGATCCTTGCGCTTTCCCTTGCGCACTACCGCCACTCCATCGCCATCCGAGGATGGCAGTTCTGCATCATCCTGAGAACCTTCTTCCTCGATGGAATCGCCGTTTTTCTCCGATTTTCTCTGATTTTCTCCGTTATTCTCTGATTTTCCCTGATTATCCCCGTTGTTCTCCGGTTCTCCTTCGGCAATGATGGCCTTGGCTTCAGGAATCACGATTTCGTTCATCTTCCTGACCTCATCGATGGTCATGTTGTCGAGTCGGATTTTGAGGAATTTATTCAGTTCGTACTCTATGTTGGTACGGTATGCCTGTGGCTGGCGGGTGGCTCTGGCATGATAGAAGCGGTCGCGGTTAAGGCGGAAGAGCAGGTTGGCGCCCTTGATGATCTCATCGTCTGATTCGTGCTTGGAGTTGAGCCACTCCTGCATCTGTCTGGTGAATTGATGGTCCATATATTATATATAATAAGGTGAGAAACAAACAAAGGTGGCTCAGGCATAAAGCGAGAGCCACCTAAGCTAAAATTCACGTAGTTATGAAAGATGGGTAAAGTATCCGACTCTTATTTTTCTTCTGAAGCTACCCATACGGAACCGTCGCTGCCCTTGATGTCGCCCTCATCGGTCTCAAGCTTGCCGTCGTAGAATGGAGCAGGGCAGAAGTCGGTGGCTTCTACGCTGAGCGTTGAGGTCTTGGAGTCTGTGGCAGAAGCACCGCTGTTCTGGGCAAAGGTTGACTTAACCGGGAACATCTCGTTGCCGAGAATGCGGAATCGGCCGTTAGGATCTTGCTGGGCATATACCAGTTCGTCATTGATAGCCATACGGCCGAAACCGGTAATATCGGCATCCGTGCCACCGATGATATACTCAGCCTTGTTGAGAAAGGTGGCAGATGGAGCCTCGCCCTGGGTCTCCGTAGTGATGGAAGACTTGAGCGCCACGAGGTCAACCACGTGCCACTTGGCATCAGTGGCAAGCGTGAAGTCGCCTTTATAGGTGGCGAGTTCCTCCAGACCTTTGGTGGTATCGCCTGGGTCTGGAAGCTTTGGCCATGTAAGGATCTGCGAGAGCGGAATGGCCAGGAACTTAGGCTTAATGCCGGGACGAATAATCGTACCCGGACATTTGCGCACTGATTTATATAAATCTTTGTTAGTACATGCCATATTTTAATCTCCTATATTATATAAGGTGAAACATTAGACGTTTCCGTCAGCGGTAACGTCCTTGCCACTCTGTTCGCTGCCATTCTGGCTGGCTGACGATGCGGCTGCCTTCCGGATGAGTGGCTTGGTACCATCATCGGTGATGAACAGGGCGCGCTCCTTGTTGATGCTCTCAAACTGGGTTCCGAAGAACTTGGTAGCGATAAAGTCGAGTTTCCATGGATTGTACTTCTCCACGCTAACCTTCTCGGCATCGTTGTTGTTAAGCTCGTTGACACCTACAAGCATATTGTTCTTGGTGGTAAGCTCGAAGAAAGGAGCGTCCTTCTTGTTGGAGAGAGCGGCGAACTCTACGTTGCTGAAGCCTTCTACTGTGAGGTGGTTGTACTCCTTGTTGTAAGGAACAGAACCAAACTTCTTGAGGTAGGCACGGTTGTAGAGGTTGACAAACGACTGAGGAACGTAAAGATAAACCTTATCCTCTGCCATCAGCTCCTCATCGGCAAACTCGCAGATGCCCTGTGCGAAATCTACGGCATTATCGTCGTTGATAGTCTTGTTGTCGCCCAGGATATCTGCAACCTTGATGAGGTTTCCGAGGTCGTGAGAAAGCTTGCCGGCTGTGAGTTCCGTCTTGGCAATGGTATCAAAACCATTGAAGAGGTCGATGGAACCAGTGCCTGAAGCATTGCGTACTGCCTTGAACAGTACCTTATCGAGGTTCTTACCAAGCTTCAGGGCAAGGAGGTTCAGAACCTGCAAGGTGATAGGCACATTCTTCAGGGCATCGCCGTTCATGGCGTTGGCGCCCCAGATGGTGGAATAAACAGAGTTAGGCGAGAACTTGATATCGACATTACCAAGGAACACCTCCAGGGTGCGAGGTGTAATCTTGATGTTGCCGTCAGCCACGCGGTTCTCATCGTATGGGCCGAACTCAGCACCGCCTGTGAGTTCGCCTACGGTCTCTGAAACACGGATGCCAGGGCGAAGAGTCATGTAGCTGAGTGACTTCTTCAGACCCCTGGTAGGCATCGTGATTAACTGGTTACGGTATTTCTTAGCCGTATTCTGCAGCTGCTCGTGTACATCAACAGGTGCAATAAATTTATTAGTCTCCGACATATTATGCAAAATCAATTAAAGCGTCCGACACTTGATCTGAGCAGAAGTCCTCTGCCTTGGTATCATCCACGGCAGTGTGGGTGTCTCCACCCGGCTCTTTCTCCAGATCCTTCACTTTCTCTTCAAGGTCTTTCTTATCCTGCTCCAGGTTCTTGACCTTATCCTCCAGTACCTTCTTCTCGTTCTTGACCTTATCGAGTTCCTCGTCTTTGGTCTTGATCGAGCTGGAGTCGGCAGCAATCTTATCCTCCAGTTTCTGCATCTGCTCCTGAGAGATGGTGCAGTCCTTGGCTGATTCCTCTGCCTCAATGCCCTCTACGTTGAGAACATTGTTGATGTGAGTCCATTTCTTAATCATATCTAAAACATTTTTGTGTGAGTTTTCCTTTCCGAAGATTCGTTCCAGGAAGCCCGGTTTCTTCTCATACCAGGAATTGACGACCTCCGGCAGTGCCGGAAGATTGTTGTACTTGATGAAGTTCTGTGTTGACTCCGTGATTTCAGCCGGCTTGCCATCCATCGATTCATCTACTAAACCGAGATCGATGCACTCATCCACGGTATGCCATTTGGCTTCAGACATCACCTTGATGATATCCTCGTGCTTCTTTCCCGAGCGATCGCAGTAAACATTGGCAATGATATTGTCAATCTTCTGCTGGTCTTCCTGCTGCTTCTGCAGCTGCTCGATGAGGGAACCGATTTCCTCCTCATTGAGGGCACTCCATACAAACTGCTCTGTGGAACACTTATGAACCAGGAGCAAACTGTACTTGTTCATTCGGATCTTCTTGGCGCCCATCGCACAGATGGTGGCGGCAGATGCAGAGAAGCCCGCCTGGAAGTCAACCGTCACATCGCCATGGTCCTTGAACATCTGACAGATGGCGAGGCCTGCGGAAACCGCACCGCCCGGCGAATCGATGGCTACATCGACGTGCTTGCCTTTGTTGTTATTAAGGATATCGCGGACCATAAACTTGGTCCACGATCCTATATAACCGGTGATAGATATTTGATATTTCATACAACTTAGCGAATTTGATTGCCGCAAAGTTATATAATAAGGAGAAGAAATAAAAAAACTTATTCTATGATTTGGAGCGGTCTGATGACATCTGTCCAAGTCGCAGTATATGTGATCAGGGAAGATTCCGTATGTGAACTTGGCAGGGTTTCGGTACGGGTGAGTACCGGATATGGTCGGCGGTCGCAGCCCATAAGGTAGCGGATGCCATCTGCCGTGGTGATTCTGAAGGCTAGAGGTCGGTAGTTCGGATCTATCTGCTCGCCCGACTTGAAGGTGAGCTTTGAAGTGAAAATGCGGACTTTTGACTCTACTTTGTCGGAAATCTCGCAACTTGACGGAACTTTGCATTGAATTGGCCGGAAGTTGGCATCCGACGGTACAATGCATCTCTGATCCATAGGGAAGACGACACTTTTGAGGTTTTCTGCCTCCGTAATCTCCACCTTGATGATGTTTTTGATGTATGCCATATTTCTAAGTTGTTTGGTTATTTCGATGTTTTCCGCTTTGTTCGGAGTTGTTTGCAGGAGCGGAAAAAATATAGTTAATCTTTGCTAAACCTTGTTGTAGAGTTTAAATTTACGCCCTTTTTTGCGTGCTGATCGCGCATTCTATAGAAGCATTGGCGCACGGTATCCTCGTAATCGATGCCGATGCCATGCTGCTCGCACCAGGCAGAAATGAGGGAAGAAAGCTTGCAGGAGCGGTCGGCAATATCCTTCAGGGATGCCCAGAGATCCATCTTGAAGAGGTCGGAAACCATCTCCTTCACGGCTCTTCTGGCACGCGGTCCGAGGTAGTTGAACTCCTTCACCGGCTTCGCCTTGGAATCGGGAAGCTGAATGGCAAGGTAATCGTCCGGACTGGTGAGCCATCGCTGCTCCTCGTACTCCTCATCGCTGAAGGCATGCTCTACGCTTCGATGCAGCTGGGCAGTCTTCTCCTTCTGCATCTCGTCCTGACTCTCCTGTTCTACTGGAGACAATTTCTCGAAAGGAGGTTTGCTCGTGAACCGGCGGATCACGGCCACCTCGTTGCCGATGGCAGGGAAGACCACGGGATTGCCATAGCTGTGGTATGCCCACTGCCTGATATGTTTGGGAACCTTGATGTAAACTACTCTATTCATGGGTCATTTTTGCCGCAAAGATACAAAGAAAATCTGAGATACCAATGAAGATAAGTGAAAAACTTATTTTTATCAGTAAAGTTGGTGTGATGTAATTTCGTCCGAAAAGTTTGTATTTTTGTATCATGTAACTTTGACTTTGTAACTAGCTGATAATCAGTATTGTTTTCTTGATACATTTTTTTGATACAAAAAAGTGGGCCAAAACAAAGTTGTAACATAACCTATTTGGGGAGGTAAGGTGCTGATACAAAAAGGGCTTGTTACAAACTTAAAAAAGTTTGTAACTAAGTTGTAACGCAACTTTGTAAACGGCTTCCACTGAGCGTAAAGCCCTCTTTTCTAGTTATTTATATCTTTTTACAAACATTCTGTTACAGAGTTACAAAAGATTTGTATCATAAATAAGAAAGGGGTGGAGGGGAAAACGGCTGAAGGCGTGGGAAAAGGGCTAAAATGGGCCAGTCGGACAGCCGGAATGGCAACTGCTGACAACGAAAAAGGGAGCGATGAACAGCTGCTCATCGCTCCCTCGTAACATGGAAAAAGAAATATAAAAATCAGCGAATTTCGCTTGAAAATTTTGCCGAAAATACTTGCATAATTCAGATAATTTTTGTACCTTTGCACTATAACTTGGGGCTAACTACTCTCTTATATATGGAGGGTTAGAAGGGGTCAGTGCTATTGGTATCTATCTTACTCCAGTCGATTGTCGATTGATAATCGCCCTGTTTTGCCTGAGTCTCCTCTTTTTGAAGATTACTCTTCTTGCTTCTGAGATAAATCATCTCCACTGGGCTTCCTTCAGGATGCGCAGGATCTCTTCTGATGATGCGATGCTGGCTGTTACAAAGGTCTGAAGGGTTGAGCGAATCAACGTAAGGACAGAGTTCAACAAACGCCTTCAGCTTCTTGGTGAAGCTCTGTGTGGTAGCCTTGTTGAGACCGGAGAACTGCTTGAAGTCGGTAAATGCCTTCTCTCTTACGATAAACTGATCCAGTCTTCCACTCTCCTCAGAGAAGTAAGAACTGGCCCAATCCTCAAAGTTAACGCCCATATCAGCCTTGAACTTGCGCTTCACGATGTTCTCCATCGGTGGGAGTATCTTGATAGGTTCTCCGGCCAATGAGAGGTAGAATCGGCAGCACTGCAAGAAAAAGTTGATGTCTGCATTCCATTCGTCTTCAGAATATGTCTTAGAGAACAGGTCCTTGTCGAAGTCGTCACGTATGCTTCGGGTCTCCTGGTAGTCATTATCCTCAGTGCGCTGGTGATAATAGTCGGAGAATACCATATAAAGCAATCTCGCCTCTGAAGACGGGTCGAAGTCTGCTGGCACGTAGTTGGTAGTGAAAGCAATCTTCGGGCTGTCCTCGAAAGGAATAGTGAAGCTCTGGTTGTTCTTTGGGTTCACGGTCATATCTGAAGTAATATTATCATAGAATAGTCCGGTGTTGAGATACCGGTCACAGTCATCGAGCAGCAGCATCTGGGTGTGCTGGGTTACCTGGTCGAAGACATGAGGGTTGTCCATCAGCTTAGGATTTCGTCCGGACAGTTTTACGGTCTTCATCAGCAGGGAAAGCGTCTTGAAGAAGAAACTCTTACCCGAACGGCCATTACATTCGTTGTCTTCGCCTATCTTGTTGTCCATGGCCATAGGCGCCCATGCTCGTGATGGTGACTTGTAGTGATGAAGCATATAGCCGAACGTGAATATCTTGTTGACCAGGTTCTGCTTCTGTTCTGCAATCTCCTTTTCGTCCAGCCCTTCTCCGGCAATGTCAAAGAGGTGTGCCTTGTGGTATGCCTCTTTCTCATCGATACTCTTGTCCTCGAATCTGTATTCCAGTTCCTTGCGCCAGTAGGTGCGTGAAGCATTGATCAGATAGCCGAAGAAATGGGAACTTACGTTCTTCACCTCGATATCAAACTTCGGTCTGCCATCCTCATCGATGGTACGGGTGATAGTAAACATATCGTCCAGCTTCCTGAAGTTGTGGTCGATGACGTTCTCCTGCCATACATAGTTTTTCAGGGAGCTTCCTTCCCGCTGATACTCCGTCAAGCCGTTTCTATCTACCTCCACGCTTACACGAGGGAAGAAGAACAGCTGGGAGTGATTGGTATAACTGGTAAAATCCAGCGTTATCTCCTGGAGCGAATCGAGTGCTGCGCTTGAGAGCTTCGGGGTGTTGAGCACTAGGTTGAGGATGTCTCGCTTCTCGGCTCTATCGATGACCCATTGGCGGCAGAACTCACGGATATCTCTTGTGGTGATGAGCTTGACGATATTGCCGGTGATGCGAACGTACCTGGTAATGGTAGAGTTCTCGTCATGGAGCGTGTAGAAGCCGTTAAGGCGAAGGAAATTGTACAGACACGCCGTATCGATATAGTGGTCCCAGGTGTTGGCTTTCTTGTTGAGCTTACTCACCCAGAAGCGTGCCGGCATGGCCAGCGTCATGAGGTTCCTGAAGTCCTTGCGGGTGTTGCGGAGTTCCATCCAGTCGCGGAGATCCTTGCGTCCTTTACCACGATTATCGTGGTAGGTGCGAAGCCACTGGGGAAGCCAGATGGTATGTATATCGATAAAGCGGAGTGCAAGTTCCGTTCCCTTGGCGATGCCTGTCTCGTCGATATCGGGTATATTATAGAGAACCTCTACATATTTCATGATTTCTTTATACTCTTCTTCGCTGAGCTTATAGGTCTCGGAATTGAACCATAATGGATGGTACCCGAGAGAACGGCAGCAAAGACTGTCACGTTCACCGCTACAGATGAAAGCTTCAGGAAGTTTCTTCTCCTTATATACCTTGGAATCATCGGTGTTGGTCTTGTTGAATTCAGCCATTTCACGGGCGTTGAACTCGTGATAAGCCTTCTTGAGTTCTGCCAGGCCATTGATATACTGCTTTGGCTTGACTCCATCTGGAGTATAGGAGAACCTCCACTGCTTGCTGAAGTTGAGTGGCTCATATATCTTATAAAACTTGACTTCAGGTTTCTCTCCAACGGCAGGGGAAACCAGACATTCACGCATAAAGATAGGGTAGTGCTCGTTGCTGTACTTGATTTTTACTTTGCGGTCTTTTACGTAGCCTATCCATTTGGCGGAATGCCAGTTGAGGGCATCTACATGGTCTTGCTTGACGTTCGGACCAAGAACCTTCAGTTCGTCCTCGGTAAACTTCTCGTTGAGTTCAAAGATACGAGTGCCATCTTTCTCATCGATGGTAGCATCACGCTCGGCAAACGTAGGCTTGTTGACGTCCTTCTTTAACTCATCGGAAATATTATACTCCGATGCCAGCCTGAGGATGGCATCGGGAAAACGCTCGATATTCTTCTCCTTCATATAGAAATCTATCGGAGACTCAGCGACTCCTTCTCCACCGAAATCGGTTACCTTCCAGCAGTCCTTGAATTTCTTAAGAGCACAAGAAGGAGTCTTTTCGTTGCGGATGGCAAAGTGCTTTTTGGGCGTGCCAGTCGAACAGTATTTCTGTACGCACTCCTTGGCGTCCGGGTATAATCCTATGATTATATCCAGTCCGTCGTCGGTTGCCTGGTAAATTTGTTCTGCTTTGATCATATTTCTTTTCCTTTTAAAATCTGCCTGCAAAGATAAAATTTCGCAGGCTCAAAACAAAATACTTATTGTTGGTCGCATGGCGGTTCTGCGCTATGCTCAACATATCTGTGAAGAGGAGGGCAGTATCTTCCACTGATACAGTTAATGCCCTCCTTACACTCAAGACATTTTTTAGGAGACATCGACGTTGAAATTCTCGTTGCTGAGAAGCATCTTGGTAGAAATGTATTCCGGCTTCTGCTCCTCGTCATTCCAGATGATCTCTCGGTAATCTCTTTCTCCAACTGCACACTCCATGGCGGTTCCGGTTTCCGTCCACTCCACGATGTGGTCTTTGTCGAACTCGTCTCTTGCCGGAACCATGCCGAGAACACGGAGTCCGAACTTGGTGCGTCTAATCTCACTGATGGCTGCCTTCGGGAATTTCTCCATGATGGCATCCTCTAAGGTTCTGACCTTATTCTTCTTCTTTGCCATTGTCTTTCGTTTTATATTTATAGTTACTTCTCCCACAAACCTTCGTTGACGACCTCATCAATCATCTCTCGCTGATAAGGCTTCCAGTTGTCCTTCTTGATCTTGTCATAGATGCCTTGTGCCGACATGTCGAATTTCAGCTGAAGGGCAAGAATGAACTTGTTTCTCTTCTTGCGAGGAATCTCGTTGTACCATTCGAGCAATGAATTTTTTTTCTCACTTTTTTCCTTATTTTCTTTCATATTTCAAATATTATTATTAACTTTGTTGCAAAGTTACGAATAAAAAATAGAATATCCTAACGATAATTAGTAAAATTACTTAGGATAATAGGTTAAATATTATTAATTAAAATGTAGGATTATGTTTAATGGAAAGATACTCAGGGAGTTAATAGCAAACGCGGGTTTGACTAAGAAAGAGTTTGAAAAACAGATGTTCGGTAGTAAATCGACCGACCTCTATCATTTGGAGAATGCGAAGAATCTACGTAGTGACACACTTGAGCGTCTTCGTGAAGTACTGAAGTGCTCCATGGACGATTTGTTCACTGCACCATCGTGGGCCGCAACCGGAACGAACGGTTCTGTAGGTTCCAATAACATTCTGTCAAATGTAGCCATCGGTGGTACGACGATGGAAGTACAGTATTTAAGGGATTTAATCCAGGAGAAGGACAAACGTATCAGTACCTTGGAGAATTACATCAAGCTGTTAGAAAGTAAGGAAAATCGGGACTAAATCCGAACGATAGTTAGTAAAATACCTGCATTATTATAATGTACGCGTACGATTGTATAACTTGGCTATGGTATTATTATCAGCTTCTTGCGTTGTAGCGGCAGGAAAACACGTTCAGTCCTGCCGCCGCAACTACTAAGAGGAAGTGATTACATCACTTCCTTTTTTGGTTTGACTAGCATGTGTGTTGTCTAATGGGTGCAAGTCCCTAACGAGC
>ERZ1026888.221-NODE-221-length-34411-cov-7.543952_pt1 | contig 34411 bp, 30 predicted proteins | sample MGYA00380174_ERZ1026888 | MGnify/ENA primary metagenome ERZ1026888 (study PRJEB33269, sample SAMEA4719810) | human gut metagenome | biome: human-associated habitat; feature: organic feature; material: feces | place: Cameroon | collected 2013-10 ...
GAGCAGATTGCCCTCATCATGCTAGAGCAGATAGAGAAATCCAAGGCAGACCGCTATCACCCCTTCGATATGCAGAAGGTGAAGATAGCCGTTTTCTTCCTCTTTGCCGGAATAGGCATCAATGCCTATCCCGACCCTCGCATGCCTATCAATGAGCAGCACTACCTGGTAAGCATAGAGCCGAAGAAGAAGAGCCTCTTTAAGAAGCTCCTCTCCCTCTGCGCCTCCGTTCCCAGCGATTCTACCGCTGGTTTGCAGTCCGGCAGCCCCTTCCCCCTCTATCTCTGGCAGCTCAACTATTGGCTCTCTCCGAAAGCCAAGACCGATGATAAGACCTCCCCTGAGTACATCGCTCAGGGCGCAGGTCTTCTCGACTGGCTGGATGCAGATAGCGGCAATTTCCTCACCCGCTTCCCCTATCCATCTATCCGTCAGAAATCCAAGTGGTACCAAGTCTGCGCAAAAGCCTTCCGTGGCCCGAACCCCGACCTCGATGGCTTCTCCTGGCAGCAATACCGTTTTGCCAGCGATATGATGCAGACTTATACCCGTTTGAGCAATAACCTGGTAAAGATGAAGAAGATGGATAAATTCACCGAGGAACAACTCCAGACGCAAGCCCAGAGTGTAGCCAGTGCAAGAAACATTTTCCTTGCCACCATCTTTAACACCACTACTCAATACGTCGACCCGACAACAGGTATCACGAAATACGATTTTCACTACGAGTCGAAGCAGTTCACCGAGAACGCAGGTTATTTCGTCAAATACCCGGAAGCCAACTGGCAGGTCATTCTCTTCTGGTGGACGGGCATCATGCACACCCTAGCCCATCGCTACCCTCACGTATTTAAGGTGCAGAAGGTAAACAACGCTAAGCCTCAAACTCCGATGGAAATCTACACTGCCACCACTGCCACGATGCAGAAGTATGCCGGCTTAACGGAAGATCAGGTCAACACTCAATCCTATTCCCTGGTTCTAGAACACCTGGAAAGGTTATCGAAAGAGAATGAGGAAATGGAAAAGATAAGGAGAAGCAAATGAGGTTAATAGTACTCAATACTGATAGCGATGGTTGTGTAGCAACTATTTTGGCAGGGTATTACAAGTTTTGTTCCCAAACCTTGTTGTTGGGTAATTATGGCACTACGGGTGGGGCAATTAAGGTAGAATATGAGTAGCAGAAAGTTAGATTACCACTTTCGAATGTGGGGGGGTAAATCCGCAGGATTCTCCGTTATTCGGCAAATCGGTATTATGGAATTATAGCCGATGTTTGCGAGCTGAAAAGTTTGATACGGGTATATTAATAGAATATGAATAACCATCAATTTTATCAATATCCACGAGGTGAGAATAAGGGCGGTATTCTAGATACGGATCTCTGTCCTACCATTACCATCAATTCGTGGCAGCATAACGTTTTTCTTATAAAGAAATATGAGTAACAATAAGCAACCTCAATACAAGCGAGGAACGATTATCAAGAACGGAAAGAGATATGGCTTTTATCCCGATGGTTCTCTCTATCGGATATACTCCACCTCCGACCGTCCGTTTCTTGAAATCGTGGATATAGAAGGTAAAACCTTCCTGCGCATTCGTCAGGCAACCGAGCAAGGCTACACCGACTGCCCCGCTCCCGGTGCAGCCGATTTGAGCTACCCCACCTCTGCCCTAAGACGCAGTAGAACCGTTGGGGGGGTAAATTGGTGAACGCATTGACCGCAGCCAGCAGCAACCCGCTTATATTTATGGAATTGTAAGCCGTAGCAGCAATACGCCCTGAACCAACGGTCACCGGCCGAAGGGAAAGGTAAAGGGCAGAAGCTCCTAGCCTAGGGCATTGCCCTGGGTAATCATAATAGCAAGAATGTCGCCCTGTAAGGGCAAAAGCTTTAAAATAAACGATTTATGAGTTATAATACATTAAAAATAGAGAAGAATAAATTCAGGGAGCATCCTGTAATTTTATCACGCTCAACCGTAAGTGATATGGTTGTAATCAAGTGTGGTTCAAAAGGTGTATGTTTTGAGCAAGATGAGTTTAAGGCGTTGGCTCATCTTATAAACTATGACTTTTATACACGCGGTATGATCGAGGAAGCTCAAGAACATAACCGGAAAGATGTTCGCCCATACGATATATATTCTACTCGTGATATAGAAGGCTACAGCGAGAAGATTAATTGGGAATTAGCCGTAGAGAATAATAGCAAGTAGCATTATGATTCATTCTACCCCTTTAAATACATGTATGGGTGGGGTGGCTGTAACATTAAACACTCGGTATGAGCGTTTATGCGTAGAGCATTTAATGTCTTTGGCTCACTTCCCAAGAACTGGAGTATTCATTGAATATGATTAAGGATTTATAGAGCAAAAACAATATGATAACAAAATTCAATTTCAAGGATAAGACCATTAAGTCTTATGCCATCCGAAAGCTGACACCCTTTGAGTGTTTCCGACTGATGGGTGTTCGTGATGATGTGATCCGCATCATGCAGAGCACCAATGCCCAGGCAGTAAAGCGAGTGCTCGCTTACAAGGGCAAAGGTAAGCCCGATGATATGGCAGTATCAGCCAGCCAGCAATACAAGCAGGCTGGCAATTCTATCGTGGTAGATGTGCTCGCAGCCATCTATCAGCAGTTGTGGTACCCGAAACCGAGAAAGGCAGAAGCGCAGACATCTTTCTTTGATGATTTCTTTCCGGAAGATGTTCTGCCATCAAAGCCTATAGATACCAACCATGGTGAGAAACTTATCCTCACAACTTTCTCCGGATACGATTCTCAGCTCATGGCTGCCGATGTGCTCGCCCAGCAGCATCCCGATTTCAAATGGACGTGCGTAGGATGGAGCGATATAGACAAATACGCCTGTCAGATGCACGACCTCATCTTTCCGCAGTTTGCCGACAAAGCCCTGGGCGATATTACCAAAATCAACTGGCAGCAGGTAAAGAATAATGTGGGGGGCAAGAAATCGACCTTTTTACATACTCATCACCATGCCAGGATATATCGCAAGCCGGCAAACAGATGGGATTGAAAGAAGGTTCCGATACCCGCTCTGCACTACTCTGGCGAGTAGCCGATGCCGTGGAGGTATTGCGTCCGAAGTATCTGCTTCAAGAGAATGTGGCAGCCCTGGTAAGCGAAAAGTTTATGCCCGATTTCCAGAAGTGGCTTGATAAACTTTCATCTCTCGGCTACGTAAGCCGATGGGCACGACTCAATGCCAAAGATTATGGTGTTCCGCAGAACCGAGACCGAGTTTTCTGCCTCTCAATGAGAAAAGATGTAGCTTTCGATTACCAGTTTTCCGACCCTATTCCGCTGAAGAGAAAGTTGGAAGATGTGTTGCAGGAAGAAGTAGATACAAGGTTCTTCCTGAAAGATGAAGCCGTCAGCAAGTTCCTCCAGGCAAACGATAAAGACACCTGCGTCTTCCATCAGTTCGAGATAGAGCCGAGCCATGAGAATGCAATGGCATTAAAAGCCATCCTCACCCTCTTCACGAAAGAGTCGCATCTTTGGTACCACACTCCGAAAGAGGTGCAGGAAAAGCTTTCTTCCATCCATACCGACGTAATGACGTTGTTCAACGATTGGCAAGAAAACGGCAAGTTCTCAAATCCTAAGTTGGATAGTATGTATCATCAGTTTTTGGAGAGAAAATGATTTGCAGTCTAACCCATGTTGCGAAGCCTTCGCCAATGATTAGGGGGGGGTATCAGCAGGTAGTAAACATAACAGACGGAGAATGTGCAGCCACCTTAACAACTCGCTATGGGTCGATAGGACCCACCAATATCCTTACGCTTGCGCATTATCCAATGACAGTAGTATTATATGAGTTTGAATAAAATGATTCATATCCCTATAAGTTTTCAAAAGCTCTTCCTCGGTTCTCTGCAAAAGCACTGCGTGAGACAATTTGTTGTGGGGGGGTATGGTTCAGCTTTAGGCACAACAGACTTAGGTCTGCCCAAGATTGTAATTGAGTATGATTAAACAACAACCTCTTAACGTTTGTATGGGGGAAGTAGCCGTAACGCTTAACACCCGATATGAACAGTTGTGCGTAGAACATTTTATGTCACTTGCTCACTTCCCCCGAACTGGGGTATTGATAGAATATGCTTAGAAAGAACGCTCGCTTAGAACAGATGTATCAGCGTGGTTTCCGTCCATCTCACGCTTTGTGGGTAGATACTTACAACAAGCAATATGGGGGGGTATCATCTATACCATATTAGCAGGTGTAAGCAGTCGGAACCATTATTATGTAGCAGTAGAATTATGAATAGTAATCGTCCCATCATCCTCGGTTCTTATAGCCCGTCTCAAAACGGCATTATCGTTTCCCCTCGGCATAGCCTTACGCCTTTGTGGGGGTGGCAAAGGGCATGATGTAGATAAACCGAAAATATTATTAGAGTATGAATAAGGTTATACCTTTCGTAAAACGATTCAAGGCTTTATGCCCAAGGATAGAAGGCTACTCTACCGCCCTATCATCAAGATATGATGGATGGGGGGGCTTGTACGACAACCACGGGCAGCATACGATATTATTGTTAGTATATGATTAAGCTGATAACAATTAATACCCCCCATAATCTGCGGCGCTATCACTGCTCATTATTTCAAGGATGGGGTATCGAATATCCTTCCCAATACAAACTCGCAGATAAAGGCTGCGGCAATATTAGTAATGTATGACTGAAAGGCATTATATCGGTTGGTCTAGAGACCATAAAGGCAAGGTTCGCAATCGCCCACGCAAGGATATTGCGAATGCAGTAACCCAATTCACAAGCGGCGACAGTTATACCAATCAAGATGGTTTGGGTGATACATCGCCTTATGTAATATATGAATATGATTAAGATATTAGCCATTCAAGAGGCGAGAACATTGCACGCCAAGGAAGTACGCAGGCAGACCGGCACCAATGATTATCGGGATTAAGCCATCTTCTTTCGCGATAATCATTTGATGCAGTGCATCGGCACCTCCCATACGAAGGATAATCTTCTTGCCTTCAGATATGAATAAAGAAAAGTTATGAACAAAATACATCCGATAGTAGTAGGTATGCTGAATACGCCTCCATTTTTTGATAAGTGTTTTCAGCTGGGAAAAAGAGTGTATGCAGTAAAAGGCATAGCACCAACTTGTAATACATGTGGGGGTGGTGGACGCGTCAGCCCAAAATATTTGTGGTATATGATTAAGCAATCCATCATCACTCACTATCGAACCGAGGAAGCCAAGGCATATCGCAAGATACACGGCGACAGAGGCGGTTGTCGCTATCAGGATAAGTATCATCGCCCAAGCCTCTTTCCCTGGAGCAACTGCATTTCCACCGTAACGAAAGATAATCTCTTATGTCAGGAATACAAATAAGAACCTGCGCAAGCAGGGGCAGAGCCGAAGGCGATTGGTACTCCAACCCTCACGCCCAAAGGTTAGAAATCGGCAGCTATATCAGCAACGCCATCTCTTCCATCGCCAAGGATTTTATGATCATTATAAAATATGAGTAAGAAAAGAAGCAATAGAAAGGATTTGATAAGAATGAAGTGGAGAGAGGATGATACCATCCGCTTCTACCGTGATGTGCCCGATAAGCGAGGTGTAAGTGAAATGGTAATCAATACCCCCCCAATCCCGCCTATTCCATCATTTCCGGAAATGTAGCTTATGTCCTTATCCCCCTTTAAGGGAATGTTGAATGTTGAATGTTGAATTGCCTAACGGACCAAAGCCTCCGTTCCCAGCGATTCTATCGCTGGTCCCACTCAAGGACGTTAGCCTAATTCAACACTTAACATTTAACATTATCCATTTCCTTTTGTCCCCCTCCCTCAATAAAAAAACCTTAACTTTACACTCAGAAAAAGCGAGAAAACAGGCGTGCGTATATCGCCACCCTTCTCTTTCATCACATTTAGGATAACAAATAAAAGAAACGCAAAATGGCAAGCAAAAACAAAAACAGAGTAACCAACCTGCAGCAGCTCCAACAACGTAGTGCGGAGTTGAAAGATGCAGGCTATGTAGCTGTTCGCCCGGATGCCTTCGTGTCGCCTAAGAACGGCGGTAACAAGGTCTTTTCCTGGAACGACTACGTACACGGCATGCTCCTTACTACAGCCGGAATGTCGGCAAGCGGTGGCGATGCAGGCAGTTCCGCAGCCCGTCAGCAAGTCTCCACCATCTTTGCCTCTTCCGGAGGCGAAAACCTGGGCAAACCGAAAGGTGTAGGAACCGAAGGCCTAGGCTTTATGGATTGGGGTATGGCCAACCGATTACCAAACCTTATCTGGATGCTCTCTCGTATGTCGCCTTTCACGGCAGCCGGAGTAGATTACATCAAGAAAATTTTGGTAGGTCGCGGTCCCGCAGCCAAGTATCATTACACCCAGTACGTAGGCGGCAAGATCACAGAGAAGTATATCTCCTACAAGAGTGCCGGAGTCTTGCTCCGCGGTCAGATAGCCGACCTCAAAGCCAAGGAAGAGGCAGCCCGAAAAGCCGAGCAGGAAGAGCAGAACCAAACCCAGCAGCAAGGAAATCAGCAGTCCTCTCAGCAAGAGGAGCCACCGTTCCCTGCGATTCCTTCGCAGGTCACCCCTTTTACCAATGAAGAAGATAGCGAGGAGATGAAATCCCTGAAAGAAGCCCTGGCGAAATGGGAAGAAACAAACGCCCAGCTTCGTGATTTCATTGAGAATAACGATTTGATGCAAACCTTCCTCGATATGGCGGGCGATATGGCGCTGATGTCTCAGTGCTTCGTGGAACTCCAGCTCAACCAGCGTTCCCTCGACGAGAACGGCAACGCCGTCCCTACCGCCCAGTGGACCCCAAAAGTGGTAGGCATCAAGCACCGCAGCATCTTCACCACCCGGCTGGAGCGCATGGACGAAAACTACCGCATCAACTATGCCTATGTTAGCAACCAATGGCTAGACCCAACCCAGTACGTCGGCGTGCAGAAAGAGGAAGACCGAAAGATAGCCGCCATCCCCTACCTCCCTGCCACGTCAGCCGTAAAGGATTTGCAGCGCAAGATCCGTGAAGCTCGTCAGCAGCGGGTAAGCCGCAAGAAACGCCCTACCCGCTTCATCATGTCGCCAAGGGATTTCGGTGGCCCGTACTATGCCGATGCCCTTTGGCACTCCATCTTTGCCGGCAGCATCTTTGAGTATGCCTTTACCATCGTAGATGACCGTCTCACGAGAAAGCGCAACAGCAACATCATCGGTCGAGTTATCTATATCCATCAGGACTATATCGCCAAGCTCTATCAGCAGCAGGGCGAGCAGAAAAAGGAGACCATCGGCGAGATTCAGAACGAAATCTTCACATCTATCAATACATGGCTCGCCAACCCCGATAATGCTGGTCAGGCGCTCATCTCCTCTGTCTTCACTGGTAGCGACGGAAAAGAGCACAAGGCTTGGGAAATCGTAGAAATCGAAACCAAGGCAAATGATCAGGCGAATGCCGACAAAACCGAGCTGCAGGAAATAAGCAGCATCATCTTCTTTGCCATGGGTCTTGATGCAAAGCTCATCGGTAACACCCCAGGCGATACCGCATCATCTGGCGGTACCGACCTGAGAGAGCGTTTCCTGGTGAAGCAAATCCAGTTTGCCCCCTTGCAGCAGTTGATGATCCGTCCGTTGGAAGTCCTCACCCGCTTCAACGATTGGGATGAGCACCTGGTATGGCAGATAGATAGAGAAGTATTAACCACCCTCGATAACTCGAAAACGGGCGTAGCCAAGCAGGGGCAGGAATAATGGATAATGAATAATGAATAATTTATAGAGGCTAGCGCCTTTGAGCTAAAAGCCCTATAAATTGTAAATTGAAAATTGAAAATTATAAATTGTAAATTATAAATTACTCATGATACTCTTCACAAACCAAGAACTCCGGCTCCACCTCCCCAGCAATGCCCTGGATGAGATAGCCAACCTGCAGGGTATGCTCGACAACAGCGAGAAAGATTTCCTGAAGCCTCGCCTAGGCGCATCGCTCTACGACCGCCTTTGCAAGCAATATGCGAGCATAGACCCTTCCACATTCTGCGATGCAGTAACCGATGGTACCTATACCAGCGACCCATGGAATGAGCTTCTTCTTTATGCCCAGCGCATGATCGTAAATGATGCGATGGCGCAGAACATCGAGAAGCAAGCCCTCTCCATCAATGGTACCGGCATCAACGTAGCTTCCAGCAACGATTTTGCCGTAGCCACCGACAAGCAGATAGCGCAGGGCAAGGAAAGCTATCGCCAGTCAGCAATGACCTCGCTCAATAACATGCTTTCTCTTCTCGAAGGATGGGCAAAGGAAGTGAATACTCCTATGCCTATCGACGAAGCATCGGACGATAACGCAGAAGGCAGCACTCCTACAGCAATCGAGGAAATCGTAACCCTTTGGCAGGAGAGCAAGTACTATTACTACCATCGGGATCTGCTTTTCCCTACCTGCGAGTCTTTGCAGCCGTATCTCGATATTTACGGCAACAGAGACAAGTTTGTTCGTCTTATCCCCGATATGCTTTTCATTCAGAGTGAATATCTGGAAGAAGCATTTGGCGAAGATTTCATCCCTCGTCTCTTGCAGGCAGATGAAAATGACAAGATGCTGAAGAAGGCACGTCAGCTTGTAGCCGCCTATCTCAAGGAACGTACATCAGTTATCAGTTTTGATAAGTTAACCCGCTCCACAGCGCACAATGATGCCATCACCGTAAGGGAAAGCATTCACCGCTTGCTGAAGAAAGAGGAAGCCGAAAAACAGGCGAAACTCGATGCAGCCAACAATGGCAATGCAGAAGGCGTTTCTTCGCCAACGAGTAACACCTCCAGCGAGTCTGCATCGGATGATAACGATGAAGGTTACAAGAACAATCAGGCTGGCTCCCGAATATTCGTAACTCCTATTTTGTGCTGATATATGCAGAATATTTCATCATCAGTACACCCAATTCATCGTCATCTGGAATGGCGAAATTGGGGGGGTAAGGTGCCCGCCCTAAGAGCTACGGACTATAAAAATCCGCATTGCATTCAATATGAATATACTTAATAAAAAAGGCTTATTTTCGTTTTGATGTCATATTAAACACGCTTTAGTACGCTTAATTTGACGTTTAATCGTGAATTAAGCCAAAAACAGGCAAAAATTTTTCTTAATTTTCAAATAAACAACAAAAACAAGGATTTATGGAAAATTTATCATTACAGGAAATTATCAGCATTTTAAAACCAGCTATCGGTGCAAGAATGCTTACCCAGGAACAGAAAGATGCCTATGAGCAGGGATTGTCTCTCCTGGAAGGTGCAAGTAACGCACGCTCGTTTATCGACAACTCTCGTAAGTTTAAGGATTATCATCGCCGTACCCGACAAATGATAGCCTATCTTAATAGCTACAGCAACTCTCAAACCAACGCTGCATCATCATCTGCTACCGACAAGCGCCACGTGGGCCGTCCAACCAAGCAGGAGCAAGCAGCCTATGCCGAGCTTCAGAAGCAGAAAGCCCTGGAAGAGGCAAAGCAGTCTCTCTTCCCAAATATGAAGCCGGACACCACCGTGCAGCCGCTTACCTACAATGGTATCGTAGCCAACCCAAATGGCGAGAGCATCGCAGCCACCATGCCAAACCTGATGCAGATCCGTCCGTTCCTATCACCATCTCTTCAGGAACAGGTGAACACCGTGCGTGATCTCCGTAACGAGATGGCAAGCAAGGCAGAGCAGGCTAAGACGATGACAGAAGCCAACGAGAAAGCTATCTCGCAAGGCAAGAGCGCCATCTACACCGAAGAAGAGATAGCCAAACTCGCCACAAGAGCCGTAGAAATCGAAAGCGACCTCCTCCCTGCTATCTTTACAGCAGTAGATAGAGAGATGGGTGAGTGCTATCTGCGACTGAGCGAGAAGACTGGCGACCCTGAGTACATCGACTACGTGAAGAAAGCCTTCACCATCGACCCTCAGACTCTCCGTACCCAGTTCAAGCCATTCTACGAGAAGGCGCAAGCCCGTGACCCTCGCTTCGCCGCCCAGGTAGCCGAGAAGATAGCCAACGACCGCCCGGAAGTAAAGGCAGCCCGTGATGCAGCCGCAAAGCACAAGGCAGAAGCTGATGCCTTTATCAAGTACATCATCCGTAAGGACAAGCTTTCTACAAAGACGAGAGTGCAAGGCATTAAGGATCGCATAGACCAGCTTCGTCAAAAGTACTCCGACATCGTGAGTGAGGATGAGCTTTCTGGCTATGAAGCCATCCTCGCAAAAACGATAGAAGAAGCACAAGAGGATGCCTAAGCATAAAAGCCTGTCCTCCACTCTGCGCCCCCGTTCCCAGCGATTTCATCGCTGGGTTCTTTTGTTTTATGTCCCCCCTAATAAGAAAAAACTCCATATCTTTGCCCTATAAAACAAAGAAAGAAAACAATGGCAAAGGATAAAGAAACTATAGAACAGAAAAGTCAGCGCTTTAAAAGGCTCTGCATTGGCATCCTTGCACAGAGCGGGAATTGCCAGGCTTCTCAGCATGATTTTGGCGAAACTGCAAGTATCAGGGAGATGTGCGATACTTGGCATAAGTATTGGCATGGCATGATAACGGAGGTTCCACAACAGGTGGTGCAAGCCTTTCGTGATTTTTATCCCGACTTCAAGGCTGAAATCAATGCGGCTGGCATCTTCTATAATGAGGACTCCCGAACAGGCTATGTACTGGTTGGGGATAGCGATGAGCCTATTCATCTTTCCTTCGCCCATACAGCTTATATTCTCGGCAAAGCCCATGTCGTGCTGCATATCAATGCTACTGCCTTGGCCATGAATGCTGGCTGCAAAGTGGAATTGTTGGATAATAGCCGAGCCACCATCAAGGAAGGTTACGCTATTGCCCGAAATAATTCTTATCTTGTAACAAGTAAGGTGGCTGAGTGTTACGACTGCGCTACCGTCCATATAACTGATGGCACACTGCACGACCATGGTCATAGAGAAATCTATGCGTATGGAGAGGCGACTATCAATAGTTTCACTTCTCGTTTGATTAAATTATACGATCAATCTAAACTGAATATTAAGAAATGAAATCCCATCTCACTATATTGGTTGACGATAAACCTACGGCGCAGGCTTCTGATTTCTCTATTGACATAGAGGACCAGAATCCTGTGTTCAACGATACCGAAATGTTCTCTTATCCATTCTCCTTGCCGCTTGACGGAAACAGATGGCTATTGAAGAACATCGAAGATCCGCGTGCGTCTATTCGTGCGGTAAACTTAGAGCATAAGCCTACCAAGATTTATGCCGATGGCTTGCCCTTCCGCAGCGGTACACTTGTCATGCAGGATGATGACGAAATAACCGATTCTCTCTCTATGAATATTGATGCCAGCACGCAATCATTCAGCGACCTTATCGGTTCACTGAATTGTCGTGATATTCCAGTCAAGGACACAATCATCATCGGAGAAAAGATAGGTAACGTGAGAGTGGATATTGAAAGTGATCCGATAGTGAAGGTAGAGGTGTTTGTGGCTGGAGGTAAGCACAAGAGCGATAAGACGGAAACCAGAACCATACAGGCTCGACACGTTAGCGTGAGCAAGGTGCTGGAGCCGCAAGCCCTTGGTTTTTCTTATCCTGGTTCTTGTAAGGAATATGCTGGTACGACTACCGATCATAAGGCGGCAGACGCTTATAAGGCTGGCGAGAGGTCTTACCCTAACAATCATACCGTAAACGTTCCCGCTTTGGCAGATAAGGGCGATTATATCAATGTATCGGCGGCTTATGGTGAGACGGATGGAGCAGGACGTGCCGCTACTTATTGTAATGCTCGTGTCTGTTATAAGCATCATGGTTTGGATGATGAAGGGCAAACATCGAGTGATGTTATCAGCGTAAAGGATTGTAAGTGGACTTATGAGGATTTATATCCATATTGGGTACTTGATGCAAGGCGACCGCAATCGGGTATCTGTTTCTATGTACTCTATTTTCTGGATTGTCTTTTTGCTCACCTTGGTGTATCTTTCGATAAATCTGCATTGATGAAAATCGAGGATATGAAGCATCTTTGTTTCTTTACTACCGTATGCGCCTACGATACTATCAGTTATTCTTATGATGAAAACGACCTTACTGGCAATAAACAACCTTTCCTTCATCGTCACCATGGTGACTATTATACGGAAAGGGAGATTTGGAATGCAAAGGACAAGATTAATGATCCAACGTATGTAGCAGGTTCTGATAAGGAGGCAGAAGTTGTAGCAGAGAAGATTCCTGGCGAAATCAAGACAGGCTTCTTTAAGACGCAGGAACATATCAATAGCTGGTTGGAGTCTCGTGGTTGCGGTGGTAAGATTGAAATCATTAAAGCAGAGGATAAAACGGTACAGGAACTTACCCTTACCACGCCTGAAGGTACAACAGAACATGTGCAGGTAGGTGAAACGACAAGTGAAGGTGGTAAGGTTACAGGTATTAGTATCGAGGCTCAAATCAAGAAGTTCAGCGTACAGGCGAATGTTCTCAATATGAAGGCGAATAGTGATAACTTTCCTGATGAGAGCGTAAGCACTGTTATCTCATCTTTAGAGGCAGCTTTTGGTATCAAGTTTTCCTATGATTATGAACAGAAAAAAGTAACTGCTTATCTTGTAAGGGACGTGTTACGTCGTAGCGGCAATGATGCCCGAACTTTCCATGCTAATGTTCACTCTATCACTCCTATGACAGAAAAGATTACAGGTGTGCGTATGCGCTATTCAGAGGAAAATGATACCAAGGACCAGCAGCAGTATATCAAGGACAGCCGTAAAAACAAGAATATGGGTTATGATACCGATTACAATTATACCGACTATCCTGAGCCAAATTCCGGAGATAATGCGACTGTTTACAATAAATCTTATGTGGAGTTCTTTCATAATCTCAGCAATGGCGATAAGCGATGCTATATCGACCAAAAAACGGGTAATGCCTATCGTGTCAAGGTAAATAGTGATGCTACTACCACGTCAGACTTGAAGCCTGTCCTTTTTGAGGTAGGTCAGTTTAAGGGAGTGGAATACGGAGATTGCAGTGAAGAAAATGAGGACTTTATTCAGGATATTAGTATCGACTTTACTCCTGTACCTTTCAATGATGTTAATTACTTCAAGGAGATAGAGGCTGCATACGGCTCTCACGAGGCAACCGATTCTCATAGCGGAAAGAAATATGGCGTAACTATCGCCGATAGTCAGCCTATTCTTTGCGCCTATGTGGATGAAGATATGGAGCATGAATTTGTAGAGCAGATTATTAACCAAACTATTTCCTCTCCATTCTGCGATTTCTATATGAAACAATCTTTGAAGCTCGTAGAGAGTTATGATCCATCGGACACCGATGACGGCAACTCTCCTTTGCAGGATGATTCTCGTTGGGGCTTTGCTTTGGCATTGATGAGAGGTGGTGGCGCAGACGCAAGTATTCAGTCTTATGACTTCAATTACGATGGCTTCGGCACATCAAAATGGCGTTCTGCTGTAGGCAAATATGCCCTTGCTTGTGACTCCCTCGATATGATGGGTAATCTCTTCGATTATAATGGTGTTCAGGAAGGATTGGGTAATGGAGAGCGTTTTTCTCTAAAAATACGTGCATTCAAAGAACCATCTTGGCTCAAGGATCCTAAGTATGCTAACGTATCACTCTGTGATCCTGACGAAGTGGATGAGAAGACTGGTGAAGTTGTAACCAAAATCAAGTCTCGCGGCTTGTTTGATACTTTCATCCTGCCATACGCTTATTTCTTACTCAATCGCAAGAAATACAAGATACGTTGCTCTACTACCGTAGCGCAAATAGCGGATATTCCTAATCACTGGATGGAATGGTGGAACATTGGTGGTATCAAATGCCTTATCGACAAAGTGAATACTACTATCAGCGCAGAAACTGGACTTGACGAGGTAGAATTGACGGTGTATGCGCTATGATTTAAAGGTAAAAATATACGACTATGATGTATAAAGTAAGAAACGAAAGAAACTATATTACTGGTTTGGGTATTCATTCATGTCTTGGCGAGGATATACCATCCTTCGCCAAGGCTTTGCGTGATGGTAAATGTGGCTTATACCATGATACCTATCGAGAGAAAATTGGGTATCAGTCATGTTTGTGCGGTGCAGTACCACAGGTATCATTCAAATATACAGATCGTCTATCCAGGGCGCAGAAGCAATGCTTCTCCATTCCCACTTACTATGCGCTAAGTGCCGTAAGACAAGCACTTGAAGAAGCAAAGGTAAGCGACGATTTCTTGAAGGATCATCATGTTTCTCTTATCGTAAGTAACGATTCTACGGTAGATGTAATGATGGATATAGGTACAAACATGCAGCATACGAATGACACACGTTGTCTGGGTGCAGGTGCGGTGTTCCGCTCGCTCAACTCTACAGCCAGCATGAACCTTGCATCCCTCTTGGGTATTCACGGTTTATCGCTTACCGTGAGTGCAGCCTGTGCAGGAGGTGGTCATGCTATCGGTTTGGCACAGATGCTTCTCAATAGCCATCAAACGGAAATGGTTATTGTGGTGGGTATGCAGGAGACTGGACCTTCCTCTATGCAGTCTTTTGATGCCTTGGGTGTATTCGCTACCGATGCGGTACGACCTTTCGATAAGCATCGTTCTGGTCTTGCTCCTTCGGGTGGTGCGGCTTGCATTATCTTAGAGTCAGAATATTTCTATCGTATGAGAAAGGAGGATGAGGATATGAAACATACTCCTTTGGCCAGACTATCCGGCTACGGTTTTTCTACCAACGGATTACAATCTCCTTGCACCCCACTCGCCTCTTACGAGTCTGTTTCCATGGTTCAAGCGATAGACAATGCCTTGTTAGATGAAGGCGATATTGATGTGATCCTTGCTCATGCCACAGGTACACCTGCAGGAGACGAAGCCGAGGCAACTGCTATCAAGGATTCCTTTACGCTCTGCCCTCATGTGGTAGCAACAAAGGGTATGACAGGGCATGAGTGTTGGATGGCAGGTGTATCGCAAGCCGTGCAAGCTACTTTGATGATCAAGCACGGTTTTCTTCCTGGTTGTGTAGGTACAGAGGATAATGCCTTCCCTGACATGAAACTTGTAATGAAAACCATGAAATATGAGCCGCATAATATCCTCTGTAATTCATTTGGATTTGGAGGTACGAATGCGTCGTTTGTTATATCGAAAGACGTTTAAAGGTAAAAAGTAAAAAAGTAAAAAGGTAAAAGGAATATGGAAAGGAAAGATATACAGGAGAGACTGCATTCCATTATCAATGGATTGAGGTCATCGTGGAATAATGCAGAGATAACTGACAGCTCTGATCTGCGAGAAGATATAGGTTTGGAGTCTATTGATTTCTTGGACTTGATACTTCAGACGGAAACGATGTTTAGCATCAATATTACTCCATCTGAAGCCGCAGGTTGCAAGGTAGTTTCTGACTTTGTTTCACTCGTGCAACAAAAAGTCAATAAGTAACGTCTAACATTCAAGACTAAATCAAAATGGCAGAACAGATACTTTTAACATCCGGCTCTATATTGGCAGGCAATCCTATTACGTTTTCCATCAAACCGAGTGACGCAGGAACTTCGCCATCCTTCCACCGCGTCATCGTGGAAGTAACGTATGATAACAATAATGGTAACTACGAGGTTATCAAACTCTCTGTGCCAGTAACTCAAGAAGGTAAGGATGTAGTACTGGACGTTTCCTCTGCGTTACGTGTACCTTTAGAGGACTTTCAGTATTCGCCTCTTGTTGCTACTTACCCGATGGTCAAATGGTATATTAAGGCATACGATGAGTACATGAACAGTAATGGTGAGTTAAAGACTAATCAAGGCATACAATATTATCCACAGGAACCGAACACGAGTGATGGTGGTGCGACCAATCTGCGATGTATTGCAGGCGCATTCTGGGATATTGAAAGAATGGTATCAGGTGTGACGAAATCGGTAAAGTCCTTATCACGTAAGCCTCAGTCTTTACCGCAACTGATGGTTATAGGAGATACTTATGCTTATACACCTGCTTATTCGGAGTCTCAGTCTTTATTGGGCAGCAGCGGTCTGAATGGTCTGACCGCTCCACAATCTCGTGAGGTTGAAATAACGAAGGAGGGTTTGCAGACCATTGGCGAGCAAAGTATCTATGCTATGCCGAAAGATGAAGGGAAAGATCGTATGGTTTTCCGTTTTATCAATTCCTTCGGTGTATTGGAGTGCGTAAGCATACCAAGAACGTATAGCAAGAAACTCTCTATTCAGAGTAGTAGCTATACTGTCACGAAATTGGAAACCTTCAATAGTTTCTCTCGTTCTGCAGTAAGTAAGAAGAATGATCGGGAAAGCTGGTTGTTTATGACTGACCCGCTGGATGAGAATTGGTTGCAATGGTATCTGCATGAGTTCTTGATGAGTAATCATGTCTGGCTAAACGTGAAGGGTAACTGGATTCCAGTTACCATCATTCCGGAAGATGAAATCACGTTTCTGGATAAGACTAATACTAATATGTATTCCGTATCATTTACGGCAAAACTCGACATCTACGGACCGGCAAGCGTTTAATCCCTTGTCCTTCTCAGAAAAACAAATCTTGCTATCTTTGTGATGTAAAAATATGAAATTTTGAAATCCGAAAAGAAAGATGGCAACAGAAGCAAAAACTACTAACTATTGGATCTCCAATAGTGCGCTTTATATTCAGCTCAATGCTACAGGTGAACCTAACCGCATTCAAGCGAGTGTGGTTAGCGGTGCTTCGATACTCTGTTATATGCAGGGTATCGACGGACTAGGCTATGATGCAGGGCATAATTACCAGCGATGGACGCTTGCGGCTTATCCTTCTGAGTTTCAGAGTGATGAGAGGCGGTATCTCTATGTCGCCATCCCTCGCCCCAAAAAGACAGATAGTTCTGATGGCACCATCCGTCAGAGAAATACGGATGATGTAGCCCTTGTTGTGTTCCCCAGCGAGCGTATTGATATATACGGAAAATCTATTACCGATGAGTCTAAACAGGTAGGTAGTGAGGATTATTATTACATCTACCTGCAAGGCATCATATCAGAAGTACAGATTACTGGAGATAATGTCAGATACAGAGATTGGGTAAATGCGCAGCCTTTTGACTACGGTTCTCTTGCTACTGATGAATCCTTAGCGAGTGGCGGTATTGGCCAATGGTGGCAATATAATAGTATAAATGATACTATTACATTCCTCAAGACTATCGCAATAGCAACCATTTCTTCTCTGACTGCAACCACTATCAAGATAACTAAAGAATTGTTCTTTGGTGACCATAAAATATCTGGTGTAGCAAAAGACAACACTTCTGATACGAGTGATGAGTTAATCGTAACTCCGAACTTTTTGGGTCAGTTTGGCGTGAGACATTTTCTCTCAAAAACTGATGATGATACTGCCCACGGACTTATTACCTTCGAGAAAGGCATCCGTTTTGGTGTTCAGAAAGTCGCAGATGCTCTTAATGAGGTGTGGGACATCACTGCGGCTGGTGTCGCTCACTTATCTCAGCTACTCGTGAAGGGTAATGTGCAGATAGGCGAAATCGGCAAACCTGTAGAAGCCAACTTTGGCAAATATCTCGCTGGTTCTACGGGCGCACAGGTTGCTGTCAAAGCTGACGGCACATCGCTCGCTGAGTTTGACTATATCACGATTCGCCGTGCTGCTGATTTCCGAAGTATCACTATCCATGAATTGCGATATATCGGCGGCGAGCTTGCCATCACGCCTGCGGCTATGCAAGTGAGCAAAGTGGAACGTCTTGGTAAAGACGGAAACGTGGTAGCGGATGATGTAGAGCCTGATAAATTCAAGTGCTACTTTGATACAAGCGATAGCAAGGGTGAAAAGAAGTTATATAATGAGTTTGTAGTAGGCGACCAGGCACGCTGCCAGCAGTTTGGAATTGATGCAGGAACACATGAGTTTGTGAAAACCAAATACTACTGGCGATTGGTTGTTGAGGTAGGTAAAGACTATATTGTCTTGTCAAATACCGATAAGGATAAACTGACCACCAGCGAGCCTTCTGTAAATGATAACATCGTGCAGTTGGGTTATCGTTATGAGGGTCAAGACAATCGTCAGGCAGCCATTATTCTCTCTGCTACCGCTAATGATGCGCCCAGCCAGAAGTTCTACCAAGGTATCAATGATTACTCTCTCGACCATGTAGTAAAGGACGAAGGGTATGATGCCGTTACAGGCTTATTCCATTGCAATATTTATGGCGACAGTTATACCGGAGATAAAGAGGGTACGAGTTTCTTTCAATACGATTCTAAGAAAAAAGAGGCTACCTTTAAGGGCAAGATGATTTTCAATTCAGAATCAAAACTGCCTGATGGATCATCGGTTAATGATATTGCCAAGAAGGACGATTTGAAGGATTTGAATATCAAGAGCGGTAATCTCTTGCGCAATACGTCCTTTTGCGGCGACTATGAGAGTATTGATATATCCGAAGATACTGAGATCTCTGAGGATAAGGAAACGTTCTCTGAGAAACTGAAATATTGGACGATGGAGAATGCCAGTGTGATTGACACCGAAGATTCTACAAGCGGAAAGGCAGTACATATAGGCGGAACATTATCTCAGCAACTTGCCCAGCCATTATTGCCGGGCAAGGCTTATGTGCTTTCCTTCAAGGGCAAGGGTACGACCGTCAAGGTAAGTGTCGGTGGCGAAACGCATGATGTAGATATGACTTCATCTTTTGAGCGATATGAGTTGCATATTACTTGCTCTGACGCAAACGGTGTATTTTCTATGGTTAGTACAAATTGTGTTGTCTGTGAAATCATGCTTTCGTATGGCAAGCTTGCCCCTGCTTGGTCTCCATCCTATTCAGACAATGATAAGTCGATGGCTGAGTTTCAGAACATGAAGTTTCTTACTGATGCCATCACGCAAGGTTCTACGACCATCGACGGTGGTTTGGTGATGTCGCAGCAGTTTAAGGTGGGCAACTTCCGTGACAAGAAGATGATCAAGGAAACTGGCGGTATGAGCGGCTACTACAACGACGATGATTCTCCTTTCCTTTGGGGTGGTGGAACACTCGAACAGGCTATCTACACCATCCAAAAGTATAAGGATAACCCGAACTACGAGCCTACTGCCGAGGAACTCAACAATCTCGCTAAGTTCGTGGTCACGCATGGCGGTAGAGCCATTCTCACCGACATCATCCTGCGAGGTATCATCTACGCCGAAGGTGGAGTTATGAAGTCTATCAAGTCGCCAAACGGCAATTTTGAGATTGATGAAGAAGGAAACGCAAAACTGAAAGGGCATATCGAAGCTGGTGATGGAAAGATAGGCGGATTTTTTATCAATAGGGATTCATTGTTTCATGGCGACACCTCAAAGTGGGCTACAACTCAGAAGGATAATATTTCACAGATAGGCTGGAATTTTATTAGGATAGCGCAGGCTATTACATATCTCAACAGCACTATAGCGTATCAAAAAATCGGCATCGGTGGCAATGCCAATCCTAACGACAAGGAAGATAGTGATTCCATCGGTTCAACGGCTTTGTATATATATCGTAAGATGTTGGCTTATACTCAGGAAAAAGCCTACAAGCCTGCTGCCATCATAGAGTCTAGAAACGTGCAAAATCGCGATATTGCATTAAGGCTGATAGGTGGCCTTCAAGTCTATGGCGGTATTATTCAGCATGGACGCGTGATGACTTACACGAAAGAAGGAGATACTAACATATTGGATTTAAGCTTTGGTGCAATTTTTACGCTGCGAAACGCTTCAGCAGATTCTATGGATTTCTTTTTTCCATCGCTACCAGAGGCAAGGAATCAACTGGGCGTTACGAATGTTGACGAAGAGTTCTGTATCCCTGTCACGGTTGTAGCTGCGGCTGGTACCACAAAGTTTGCCATATCCACGCAACTTGCTGCACAGGATACAACCTGTACGGAGGCTGATGGCGGACGCTTCGTTGATAATAACGGAACTTGGGACTATGGAAATGACAAACATTACGGCGGCAATAGAATTGCCATGGAAAACGGAGACAGCTGGTCTTTCTCCCTGACCTTTACCAAGGCTCAAGGTTATTACATACAGATATTAAACAGACAGGTATAATATGGAACAATTAAACAAAACGCCTACCACGGGCAAATTTGGCGACGTAGCGAAAGTGCTCGACACCAATTTCGGCTTGATTGTCACGAAACTCATGGAGCTGAGTGAGGCAAGCAAGGCGAAGGAGATGAACTGCGGTTTCTATTCATCAGAGACCGAGTTGAAAACCGCATACCCTAACCCTGATAAGGGCATGATGGCTTACGTAGGCAGCGGTACTGACTATACCGTCTATCGTTGCAAGACGGATGGGACGTGGACTGCTACCAGTGAGACCTTTAAGGTGAATATCTCGGTAGATTTATCCCCTTATGCTACTAAGGACGCTTTGGCGCAAGTCAAGGGTTCGGTAGATAATCTGCTGCTGGGTGCGGTGTATGGCGGTATCGCTGCAAGAACCACCAATCCTGGCACTCCGAAAACAAAGGTGTTCTATCTGCCTACCGAGGTAGGTGAATACCCTAATTTTGGCAATCTCTCTGTAGTAGAGAACGAAATCGCCTTCCTCTATTATGATGGCACAAACTGGTCGAAGCAATCCGTCGATTTCTCATCCACTATCACCGAAATCGAGGAGAAAGCCAACAATGCCTCTACTGATGCAAGCAATGCGTTAAAAAAGGCAGAGGCGGCTGGCAAGGCATCTGCTACTAATAAGCAGAACTTAGACAATGCGGTAAAACGTATTGGTACGCTGGAAGATAGTGTGAATACAATCACTACCAATATGCCTAAAATGATTTGTATGACAGAGACTGCATACGAAGCTTTGGAAAAAAAGGAAGCCGATACTTACTATATGCTCACGGAAGAATAATAGATATGGCTTATGATTATCATAAACGGAAAAGAGATAACTGCTATCAATCTTGGCAAGAAAGCCGTGAATGCAGTTTATAAGGGGTCAGTCTTGATTTGGCAAGCAATACGTTCTTGCTTTGGCTTAGGATATTGGGATGACGATAAACCTTGGCTCGACGAGGATGCTTGGCAGGACTAACTTTTAAAGGTAAAAAGGTAAAAAAATATAAAAGATAAATTTATGGCAAAGAATGTTATTGATCAAGTACTGGAGAATATTTTTGGTCCTTGGCAAAACTATAAAGGTAGCCGAGTGAGGGAAGCTATTCAGAAGGCTCTCAAGGATGATGACCAGCTTATCCAGCAATTACAGAGCGGGAAGGGTTCTTATATGGTGTATCTGGGTACAGATGCAGCTACAAATATCGCTACGGTGGCGCTATTTGCTTCTGCTGAAACTTATGGTATCTATAAGGCTGACCCTGACAATCATGCTGACCTTATACTCTCAAGTGTAGAGATACCTTTGGGTACAGGCGGCGGTTCGGCTGAAGCATCTACCATCGTAAAACTCACCAATATGGGTGCAAAGTCTATCACGGCTACCAAGGACTCAGACCTTGTGGCAAAGATACGCTTTACCTCCCAGCTTTACGACCCATCCGTTCCTGGAGGTAGTGTATCTGATACAAATGAGGAAGGTACGCTCTTGATAGAAACCAGAATGCAGAATGCTTCGGAATGGAAGGTAGCAGCTAATATCGCTATCAACTCTCAGGAGGCAGCCAACACAAGTGCGTACACAGAGATAAACCTTGCTCCTTATTGTGTGGATGGTACTCAGTCAGTCCGTATGATTGCGACTGGTACAAGCTCGCATAAGAGTACGCCTTATGTCATTATTACGGTTACAAAAACCAATATTCAGATAAAATTTCAGACTAAATGGCAGAATCCATTTGAGTACAAAGCCGTTGCTCCGACTATCTCAGTTCCGTTGACGATTACGGGTACAATCAGTAAGGTGCTGCATCTGAAGGTTTCTTCTTCTGACGGAAAGTATTCTCGCACATACGACTATAGTATTGGTACGGCTACATATACCGAAACTCCATATATTGCATACATCGACCATCCGAAAGCGTATGGAGTTTATAATATCGAGGCATGGATTACATCAGGCGATAACGTCAAAACTGAATCCGTATCACAGAACATTATGTGTACGCTATCGGGCAATACTACTCCACTTCTTGTACTCAACAACATCGGTACATTCCAAAACTGGAGCAGCGTACAGGCATTCGATTATGCGGTATTTAATCCGAAGGCTGACAATACGGATATTGCTTTCGTACTTACTAATTTGGAGTCTAATAGCGTAATATATAGCGAGAGTGTGCAGAATGTTCCTGCTGGAGTTATCAAGTCCCTGATTTTCGACCTCGAAGTAGAAACAGAGGATAATGTCAATTTCCCTGCATCGATGTCGTTCACTTCCGGGCAGGTTGTTCTGCGAGACCCATTGCGTGTAGTAGTGGATAATAGTGAGAATTTTGCGCCTACATCGGGAGCAGACTTCTTCCTCAATCCTAAGAAACGCAACAATAGTGAGAGTGAGCCTAATACCATCGTCAATGCTGTTAATAATCAGCCGGTGAAATCCACCTTTGAGGGTTTTTCTTTCATCAGTGATGGTTGGATTGTCGATGCTAATACGAATGCTCGTTGCTTGCGAGTCTTGGATGGCTCTAAGGTCAACATCAATTACGACGCTTATTCTGATGATACGCCTTTACAGGGATTGACTATCGAAATTGACTTTGCAACACGCAATGTAACCGATGAGAATGGTATTTTGTTCCAGATGGGAACACCTTCTACCGTTGACAGTCATCTGGTTGGCTTTTGGTTGAAGGCGCAGGAGAGCTGCATGATGACAATGGAGAAGCGTGTGGAGGGTTCGCAAAACTGGACTTACTCTAAGGAGACTCGTACTCATGTGGCTATCAATATCGTTCCTAACCTCTATAGTCAGGGTGTTAATTATGTGCGTGTATTCATTAACGGCATTATTAGCCGAGAGTTTGTCTATTCCGATAACGATGCGTTCTGGCAGTCAGTAAGCGGAATCAAGAAAACGGGCGGTATCGTGATTGCGCCTCAAGGTTCGGATATTGATATTTATGGTTTGCGTATCTACAAGAAATCTCTTTCCGCTACGGATATTCGCCAGAATAGACTTTCTTCCTTTGCCACTATCGGCGAAAAGAAGGCTTTCAAGGAGAAGAATGACATCTTAGGTGAGAGTGGTTTGATTTCGTATCACAAGGCATACGAGAAATATAACACATTGCTCTACAAATGTGCCGTTCCTTCGCTGAAATCGCCAACTGCGGTTGTGGGTGACATCGTTATTCACAAGATAGACGATAAGGCTCATAGCGGTACACTCTACAACATGAATTTGAAAGGACAAGGCTCAACTTCTAAGAAGTATTGGTCTTGGAATATTCAGAGTGATTTCAAACGTGAAGACTCTAAATGGGTAGATGAAAATGATGTTGACCACGGACAGTGCTATCAGAATGCAGACGGATTGCCATTTGCTAAAAAGCTGGTGGATAAGCGCAACTGGGCATCATCGCCTCAGTCGCACAAGATGGGTGCTACCAAGCTATACAACGACCTCTATAAGGAAGTTGTAGGTAAGAATGAGATTACCAGTCAGGAAGGTATGGAGAATTGCCGTGTAGCTGTATATGAAGACCCATTCCTTGTATTTCAGCAGACGGAGAGTGATAGCGAGCCAGTATTCATCGGTTTGGGTACTTTTGGTTCTGGTAAGGCTGATAAGCCTACCTTTGGCTACGATAAAACTAAGTCGCCTGATATGTTAATGATTGAGGGTTCTGATAACAACCCACGCCTTACAAAGCATCAGGTGCCTTGGATTCCTGGTGATGTGAATTATGACGAGGAAGAAGAAGGTTATGTATATGCCGGAACCACCTCATGGGATTATGATATGGGTAATCAGAATACCATTTCTCGTTTCATCGAGGCATTCAATTTTGTGTATGTTCATACCAATAGATTGAAACCATTCAACGGAACGTTCACCCAACTGAAAGAGGCGAAAGATTTAGATATTAGCTACTGCTATTGGGTTACTAAGGCTGAGACGGGTTCAGAGCGATATGATATGTATCGCTACGATGAGATAAACAAGACTTGGGTAGCTGGTGGCACTACTAAGTCCGAGGCTGGTGTGTACGCTACGCTGAATGTGAAGACGCAGACCGCAAACTATATCGGTGCTGATTTTACCAACCATGAAACTTACTTGGAGTGGGAAAAGGTAAATGAGGATTTCATCGCTGCCCGCAGAAAGGAGTTCGCAGAGAAGATTACAACTTACTTCCACAAGAAGGATATTCTGTTCTTCATGTGTATGATGAAGTTGATTGCAGCTTGTGACAACAGAGCTAAGAACACCTATTTTTGGGTATTCAATTCATCCTCTCTCATCCGTGCCTTTCAGGATGACTTGGATTCCATCCTGCCTTTTGACAACCAAGGTAAATTGACTAAGCCCTATTGGGTAGAGGAACATGACTTTGATACTTTGTTGGGTAAGAATTATTGGAATGGAGAGGATAATGCGCTTTATAACCTGTTGGAGGAATGTTTTCCTACCGACCTTCGTTCTACCATGAATGAGATACTGAGCGCAATGGCTCGTCTGGGTGGCGGTACGGTACAGGGCTGCTGGGAGAAGTATTTCATGTCCACCTGTCAATATTTTCCTGCCGTGGCTTACAATGAGTTCGCACGTATCGGTTATGAATATGCCCATTACCAGATGGTGAACGGTAACTACAATAATGACACAGACCCTATTACGCAGTCACTTGGTTCGCAAGAGGAAGGTGAGCGTCAATGGTGCAAAGATAGAACCATCTATATGAGCAGTTATGCCAAATATGGTGAGTTCGACCCAGCCAGTCCTTCTGGTGGAAACATCAACTATCGTTCTACCGAACAGATGGAAGTAAAGTTTGACCTTACGGCAGCTATGTGGCTCTATCCTGTCGTCACTATCGGTCAGAGTACAATTCTCGACGGCAAGAGAGTGAAGACAGGAGAGTCGGTAACGGCCACTGGTGTTACCGACAGCAACACGCAGAATATTGTCTGTGGTGTGAATTACATGAGTGACATCGGTACATGGTACGACAAGCCTGCCAACGAGACGTTCGCCTTTAATGGTAGCCGTATTCGCAAACTGATTGCCGGTACTGACAACAAGAGCGAGATTCACCTGAAGGCTACCTCATTGCTCGTAGGCTCTATGACCTCGCTCCGCACACTCGACATCCACAACCTGAGTACGGTTTCGGGCAGTATGGACGTGTCTGCCAACGTGCGATTGGAATCGGTTGATGCAAGAGGTACCTCATTGACGGGTATCACCTTGCCACAGCAGGAGTTCCTTACCACCGTGAAGCTGCCAGCTACACTGACTACCCTGCGTCTTGACGGACAGCGAGGACTGAACGCACTCTCCCTTGAGGGCTACGAAAAGTTACAGAAGGTGTATATCAACCAAGACACCTGTCCTGGCATTGTAGCTCTTGACATCGTTGGCAGTCTAAAAGCGCAGAGTCGGAACCTCTCATCGCTTACCATTCTTGGTATCAACTGGGAAGATGTGTCCGCAGAAACGCTGTCGTGGCTCCTCGACCGACAGACAAAGTTGACGGGCCGCATCACTCTCTCCGAGAACGTAGCCGTGAGCGCCACACTGAAGATGCGCATGGTGGGTATGTGGGGTAATATCGACGACGAGAGCAATGCGCTCTACGTATCATACAACAAGGTGGAGATAAAGAGCGCTTCTTTGAAGGGCAACAGATACTTCCCCTCTGAGGGCAGCTATACCTTAAAACTCGCCACCATGCCTACGGCTGGTAACGACATCGTGTATGTATCGTGGAAGATGACAGAGAATGCGTTTGCCACCATTGACCCAAAGACGGGTATTATCACCGTGACTGAGGCGGGTAGCCGTGAGAACGACGACAAGGCGACTGTGACTGTCACCCTGCAACTGTCGAGCGGTAAGACCTTAGAGGCGACGACAGATGTATATTTCTACGCCTACCAGGCGCAGTTGGGTGACTATATCTTTGCCGACGGAACATACGGCAACGACCAGAGCCTTTCTGACTCAACGCCTATCGGTGTCATATTCTATATTGAACCTAAGAAACGTCAATGGGCGATTGCAGTTGCCTTAAAAGACTACGGATTGAGAGTATGGGGTCTCTTTAACAGTACGGATGCCAGCAATGGTATGAACGGCATCAAACTGGGAAGCAACTCCAACTATAACGTGTATAATCTTCCTTTGTTGCAGGAATACACGACCGGCTTGAACGTGACCGATGCCAATATGCGTGATGAGAGCAATACGGCCAATGATGGGTTTAAGGAATACACTATTCTTAACACCATTAGTGATATTGGCTTCGAGGAGGTGACTGAGGTGATGTATAACACCAATGTGGGCCACACCATCCTTGGAGAGTATATCGAGAAGATGGGTCTGAATGTGGGCGACATGATAGCCCGTGGACAGCTCAACACACTCAAGATCATTGCCCACCGCGACTATATCCTGCAAGACAGTAAGGTGAACTTGCCTATACCGAAGGCGACAGCCACGCAGACCCTTGCAGAGAGCATCACAGAGTGTATCAAGAACGTACAGACAGCGCATAACAATGCGCAGAAGTACCAGCAGTATTACTATCCGGCTGCAAGCTATTGTAATGCTTATGTTCCTTCACTCGACAGCGGTGATCATCTTGTAGAAAAGTTTGGAGAGGGCAGATGGTTCCTGATGTCGTCAGGCGAGATGGCACGCTGCTCTTGGTTTGCAATGAAAGGTTATGATGATGCGAGCGCACCTTATGCCATCTTTGCGAAACCTTGGGCAGACCTGCGTTTTACTAAGTTTGCAAGCACCTGGTACTGGCTGTCGTCTGAGTACTCGGAGAACTTCGCTTGGTATCTGAATCCTCTTAGCGGTCAGTTCAGCATCGACTACAAGTGCTATTCTCATCAGGTGAGGGCGGCCGTCGCATTCAAGCTGTAGGCTTGAATCCTTCCCTTGGTGCGGCTTTTCGCCGCACCATCAGCAGGAAACGCAAGCAAGGAAAGCAATTATCAAAAGGGAGAGCCGCAAGGCTCTACCCTTATCATTAAACTAAGAAATAAGTATCACATTGCGAGCTTCGTCATCTTTGACGAGTGAGCTATTTTTTAACAAATAGAACATTGTATGAAGGCAAGACAATCCTCAATTTATCGTAAGTTGGAAAACCTTTTAGGGGCGCTCATGGCAGTATCAGAACGTGTTCCTAAGAACGCTATGGGTTTGCAGACCGCCATGTCAAGATGTATCAACGAGGTAGTGGATGCACTTGTCGTGTGTGAGTATGCGCTGCGTGCGATAGACATTAACCAGAGAATTGCATACATTGCCACCCTTATCCATTCCTTGACCATCGTGAAGACTCTCGTAAGGGAACTCCACGAGTATAGCAGGAAGGAGAAGTCGGGTATGGTAAATGCCGATGGAGAGGCTAAACAGGTAAAGATTCCTCTATATGGCAGAATTATCAGCAATGGGCAATATCCAGGTTTTCTGAAGGATTTTGATGTCCTGGCAAGAGAAACTGGGGCTTGGTATAAGTCGCAGTTGACCAGACGTGACGGCAGTGTTGTTGGTGTCCGTCACAAACGTGGTTAATGTTCGGTTAATATGATTACGATTATATATGACTGATATTTCCTCTCTATTATTGAATGGATGCGCCACAAGTGGAAAGCCTATCGGCAATCCGCTTGTTAAGAATAAGGTAGTGCGCATAATGCTGTCGTCTGAGTACTCGGAGAACAACGCTTGGAATCTGAATCCTCTTAGCGGTCAGTTCAACAACAACAACAAGTACAATTCTAATCAGGTGAGGGCGGCCGTCGCTTTAAGTGATGAGAGGAAGCGAGGATGGCAGGAAGCCTACAATCAATGTATCTCCAATAAGATGACGAGCGAGCAATGTGTGCTTTACAGGATATGCGATACTGACCTGTTGCTACTGATGGAGGAATGCGAAGCGAGGCTATATGTGCCAAGCACAAGCACCTGCTTCATCGTTACCTTCCCTAAGCTGCGAGAGATATTCGCCGCAGCCTTTAGGGATAGAATCGTGCAGCACTGGATATGTATTCGCATCGAACCCCTCTTTGAGACGAGATTTATTGCGCAGGGTGATGTTTCGTGGAACTGTCGCAAGAATCGGGGAACGCAGAAGGCGGTGATGGCGCTCAGAAAGGATATTCTTGAGATAAGCGAGAACTATACCAAGGAGGCTTGGGTTGGGCGCTTCGATGTTCAGTCTTTCTTCATGAGTATCGACATACGCATCTTGGAGAATTATGCCGTGGCTTTCGTGCGGAAGTACTATAAAGGAGAGGACCTTGAGCTGTTAGTTGATCTGCTGGTAGTAACGATAAGACATCGCCCGCAGAGTAACTGCATTAAGCGTGGCGATGAGGAATTGTGGAAAAAGCTACCCAAACACAAGTCTCTGTTTTATGTTGAATGGTTCAGAGGTATGCCCATCGGCAATATCACATCGCAGCTATTGGCTAATTTCTATATGTCGTTCTTCGACGAGTATATGGTAGCACTCTGTAAGGCTATCGGTGCGAGATACGAGCGCTTTGTGGATGACTTTTCTGTTGTATGCCGCAGAAAGCAGGATGTGCTGATGTTGCGTGGCAAGGCAGACGCTTTCCTTCAGGAGAAGCTGAACTTGAAGATGCACCACGACAAACAGTATATCCAGGACGTGACCAAGGGTGTGTATTTCGTGGGAGCCGTTATCAAGATGAACAGGGTGTATATCTCCAACAGGACTGTAGGCGGCTTGGTAAATACTCTTCGGGAATTGCAAAAGCTATTAGCGCATATTGACACCTGCAGCGTAAATGATGCCTATGAACTGGAGCATTACCTGGCGAGCATAAACAGTTACTTTGGCTTCATGGCTGACAAGAACGGATATGCCATCAAAAGGCGGGTTCTTAAAGACTATTGCCCTCTGTTCTTCAATTACTTCTATATCAAGGGAAGATTTGATAGCGTAAAACTGAAAAGGGAATTTAGTGTGAAATATCAATTATTAAAAATAGATAACTATGAATGAAAATTATGTAAACGAGTCGCAGGATATTGTGATAGGCAATGACTGTGGAAGATTTGTAGCGAGTGTAAAGGTTGACATGGGTAGTGAGGATATGGTTACGTTACCTGTGGCAGTATGGGACTACGCCTCCATCGTGAGTGCCCTTATCCGTAGCCGATATTCTGAGAACGATGTGGAGGCTATCGTGCAGAACCTTCTCAATGAGGCGATGGATGCCGAAGATGAGTTCAAGGCATTGACAACATGGCGAAACCAGTGCAAAACTCGTGCCGCCTATCTGATGAACCTTGGCGAGAAGGAGTATGACTTGGTAAGCGAGGAATGGCAGGAGCGATGCAAGGCTACCTTGGAGAAGGCGAAGAAGGAAAAGTTAGCAGCGATCCTTGCCTATGATACCAGTAGCGATGTGAATGGCTTTATGCTGAATGGTAACAAGGTGTGGCTTGACAAGGAAACCCGTGTGGGACTGATGAACTCTACCCAGATAACCCGTGATATGGGCAACGACACCACCACTCTCTGGTTTGATGGGTACAAGTTGGAAGTGAAATGCGATATGGCTATCATGCTGCTTTCTACGCTTGAGATGTATGCCCTGGAGTGCTTCAATGTGACGGCAGCCCATAAGAAGGCAGTCAGCGAACTGACCACCATCGAGGAGGTAGAGGCATACGACTACAAGATGGGCTATCCTAAGCAGTTGAATATTGATCTCTAATATCATTTTCCCGGCATTGTGAAGATGATAGCATCATATTCCTGATGTCACGAAAATGGTATCAACGTGTAGAGTTCTATTCACCTGCCAAGTGTAGGGCTTGTGTAGGGCTACATCTAAGTTTAATTTCTAAAATTATAAAGATTATGTATGTATTAAGTATTATTTCTTTTCTCCTGCTTGGAGGATTTCTTTTGCTCGCAGCCATGCGGTTCGGCATTCCGAGCATGGTGAGTGATGTTTATTACCAGTTGCAGGGATGCACGGGTAGCGAGGTGATTGGCGATAAGCGCAGACGAAATTACGGCTGGGTGTTTACTCTGGTCATGTTCGTGAGCGCTATTCTGATGCTCATTTCTATGCTCGATTGTGGCAGGGGTGTTCAATGCCTTGCGTTTTCAGGTTGCGCAGGATTGATGTTCGTAGGTGCCGCTCCTAATTATGTGGATAAAGATACCTTCCCTATTCATAAAGGTGGGGCGATTGTGGCAGCTATCGGGTGTGTGGGATGGTGCGCAAGCGTCAATCTTGCTCCTACTCTACTATTAGCTATTGCTGCACTTATTATTTATTTTCCTCCGGCTGCAAAACCGAAAGCTGTTGGGTGTTACTGGGCAGAGGTGGCGGCTTTCCTCGATGTGTTTCTCACTTATTGGCTTTGCGTATGCTGAAAAGATTGTTTACTCTCAACAGGCGAGACTGGATAGGTCTTGCTTGTTGGTTTCTCTTGAGTGTGGTGATCGGCATCATCGCCATCCCTTTGATGGTTTGGCGAGAGGTTTATCAATATGACAAGTATCAGCTTCCACGTTTCGAGTGGGAAGATGTTATTAGATATTCCTTTGTGATCATCATCGGAAGCATAGTTAATTATTGGTTATTAGATTTACTGTTACGAACATTCTGATAGATAGAAAATGGAAGAAGGAGGGCTACACCATCAGCAAGGTGTATGTGGATGGTGAGGACTTCCACTGCAACTGCCTTGAGGCACCGACCGTGGACTTTATCAGGGCATGAGTACTAAAGACGTGTTGGCTGTGAAGAAAGACTAAAAGAAGTTCATCTTAAAGGTAAAATGGTAAAAAAGTAAAAAGGTAAAAAAGCCCTGCTATCCATCGCGGACGGCAGGGCTGCATCGTTTTTTAATACTTTTTTAAAGATTATAACACCGCAACCCTTGCGAGGCAGCGGATTTTCGGGTGCAAAGATACGAAGAAAAAACGAGATACGTAGAGAAAATCGGAGAAAAATAGAGAAATCATCTGTAAATCTTCGGTCATATCCGCAAGAATTTTCCAGTTTTTTCACAGTAAAGCACCCGTCCCGCCAGGCTCTTTTACCTTTTTACCTTTAAAAGTTCTTTTTACTCTTTTACCTTTAAAAGTCCTTTTCATCAGCTATTGGTATGCTTCATCTCTGTTCTTTCTCCATATAGATGAAAGATACCCGTTCTCGCAGCTATACAGTTTGATGAGCGAGCCGTAGAGGTTCATATAATAGAATGTAGCCACATGATCCTTTACCAGATAACCATTGATCGTAACCTTTCCGTTCCTGGTGGTATAGGTAGTAGTGAAATCCTCATTACCCTCTATCACCATGCGCATGGTGCCGTCCTCGTTAAACGTCATGGATCCCATACGCTGTTCCTTCTTTCCGTCCTTGGTAATGGTAATGACGCAATACCAGGTACCCCTCAGCGCAGCGTCGTGGTCCGTCTCATCGGATATATCATTCAGCGAACTGCCGCATCTCATCTGGCATTCATTGCCGTTGGCGAAGGTACCCACAATCATTGGGCGCATATCGATGCTCACCGATACCCTGCTGCCCGTAAGCTTGTTGCTCTCCTGCAGATGCACGCCCGAGATAGTCTCATTCAGCAGATTGCCGATATTGAAGCCTTTCGGAGTGCCCACCTCGAAGTGGGTAGTAAGCTTGTCGCCCTCCATCTGCCAGTAACCGAAGGCAGTGTTAGGCTCGATAACATAACCGCCTGGAGTCAGATCGCCACCATCCTCATAATAAACCATGTGGTTCTTGTAATAAGAATAAGTACCGTTGGTGCTGTTGATGGTCCACTCGTTGCCGGTAAGATATTCTTTCACCTTTGCCGCATTCTTCTCGCTCTCATCCTCGCTGCTGCTGCAAGCCGTCAGCGATGCCGTAATCATTCCCATGGCCACCATTGTGAAGACGGCCATCATGGAATGTTTCATCATAGCTAAAAAGTTCTGTTTCATTTCTTCTATTTTTTTTAAGTTGTTATAAACTATAAACTATAAATTATCAACTATCTAATAGCACCACTCCCACCCTTACTTTCTTACCGCAGTGAGGGCAGAAGGTGGTGGTGGCTACCGCAGCTTGTGGCTCTGGCAGATGAATGATGTGGTCGTCTTCAGACGATGCAACAGCTTCCGATGATGATGTTGCCCCCTGTTGCGATGCAGGAGGCTCTGTCTTGCCATCGGTGGTTGGCATTCGTTCTTGGGCGAACAAATCATGCTGCTGTTGTTCGTCCTCTATGATGTTGCCGTTCTCGTCCACCTTGTAGAAGAAATCCCTTACATCGCAACCGATGATTTCCGCCACCTCACGCAGTGATTTTACCGTAGGGTTGTCCTTGTTGGCACGTTGCGACATCGCCACGACCGAGATACCCAGTTTCTCTGCTATATCCTTTGCCAAGAAGCCACGCGACTTGATGGCACGCATAATATCAAGTTTATCCATATTCCTCTATATTCTTATATCTATTATTATTTATGTATTAACTTTCGGGTGCAAAGTTAAGAATAATTCTTTAATTATGCAAATAATTTAAGATATTTCTTTAATCTAAAAGCGAGATTTTAAAGTTTTGATAGCCATTGCTCCCATATTCGGGCGGCTATTTGCGCCATCATCACGGGTGGCACGCTCATACCGCATAGGTAGTGAGCCTTGCGCCCCATGAAGTCGTAGTCTTCGGGGAAGGTACTGGCAAGGGTTATCTCTCGGTCGCTCAGAAAGCATGGCTCATTGTAGTGCAGCTTGCCATTGCTCTCGCTGGTGATGGTGGGGCAAACTTGGTCTTCATGGCAGAGTGTCTGCGAGAAGAACGCTTTCGAGCCGTAGAGCCGCTTGTTGGGTGCGCTCAGGTTGAGGTCTTCGGGCAAGCGATTCTCCCATAGGCGGTGCATCTTGGAGTCGTGTTGCCATCGGTAGCCCTGGTAGTCGGAAAACTCGCCTAGAGGGATGGGCGGCTCTTGCCATCCCTCCATACTGATGCCTACTCTTTGGTGGAAGAGGTCTTGCGGTTCCATGAATGGCTGGGCGAGGTCTCGGCGCAAGGCGAGGAAGATGACACGCTCCCTGACTTGCGGCACACCCATCTGTGATGCGTTGAGCAGGAAGTGACGAACTTCATAGCCTGCATCTTGTAGGTCTCGGTAGATGCGAGCCACGTATGCCTTGGCCTCGCCGAGTATCAATCCTTTCACGTTCTCGGCTATCACCACCTTGGGCTGTAGTTTCTTGGCCAAGCGGATGAAGTCAAAGAAGAGTGTATCAAGGACTTGCTTTTTCTGTCCTTCCTTGAAACTTTTCTCCTTGCCCCAGTCTCGGCTGCGCACGCCAGCGGTGGAGAATGAACTGCAAGGAGGTGAGCCGTCAAGGATGTCGAGATGGCGCAATTCTTCGGGGAACGCGTCAGAGTCGGCAAGTGTGCGGATGTCACATAGATAGTTGATGCGTGGGTGCAGGTTGCGCACGTATATCTGGTTCATGCGTGGGTCGAGTTCGTTGCAACCCACCACGTCGTAGCCTGCCAACTTGTAGCCCATGGTGGAGCCGCCGCCACAGGCGAAGCAGGAGAACACCTTGCCTTTGTCTTGGGAGAAGTGGGCATTGCTTAGTTTCCATCTATAAGGAAAATGATGTATTGATTGCATTTGTCTTATTGTTTTTGTTTTGATGCAAAGTTATTGGGAATATATTTGGTGATGGGGACAAAACTTGTATGTTTCCGTGTAAAATTAGTATGTGATGTGATGATGTTTGTTTGTTTTGAATTAAAAATCTGTACTTGTCTGATAGATGTTTATAAGTGCAATATGGAGCAAAAAAGTTATTCTTTTTAGATTGAATTTATTTCCCGTACCGATGTCTTTTTGCATTTTTAGTCCCTTGATTGTTTTGTAAGTATTTGGAAGATAGTGCATTTAGGACACTGCCCATATCCCATTTCAAAAATCGACTTTTGGTTTCAGGCGGAAGACCCCCACCGCCCTGAGATGTTTCCCCTGGCCCCACGACCTTGATTTGCCCCTTTTT
>ERZ1026888.222-NODE-222-length-34402-cov-15.750284_pt1 | contig 34402 bp, 51 predicted proteins | sample MGYA00380174_ERZ1026888 | MGnify/ENA primary metagenome ERZ1026888 (study PRJEB33269, sample SAMEA4719810) | human gut metagenome | biome: human-associated habitat; feature: organic feature; material: feces | place: Cameroon | collected 2013-10 ...
AAAGTCCTTTTACGTACTCAATTATATCACGATTGGCACGTTTAAGGCAAATTACAACTGAAAGGACGTGTCATATTATGCCTAGAAACTCTAGATTTAGACGTAGACCGAATAACACAGGAACCGTGGTTAAATTATCAGGTAAAAGAAGAAACCCCTTCTGTGCTCGTATAATGAGTGATGAACGTGACATCATAACAGGCAAGAAGAAGCAGATATGCATTGGAACATTCGCAACTCGTGAAGAAGCATTGAATGCTTTATCTATTTACTCTCTTAAGAGATCAAGCAGTATAACAAATGAAGAAGCTAGAAACCTCGCTCCTGATCTGTTTGACAGAATACAGGAAAAGACACAGAAGAGGGTGCCAACGTTTAAGGAAATCTTTAATATCGTAGATGCTGAAACCTTTATTAAGAGAACTGAAAAAGGCCATAAAAACATTCTGAATGCTTTTAGCCACCTCGATAGGTTGTCAAATATGCCTGTCAATATAATTACATTAAGAGATATGCAGAACATATTTGATGAAATGTGTAGTGGTGTAAGTGTACAGAGAGATATGAAGTACATCTGTGTCAAAGTCTTCGAGTATGCAGTAATGCATAAATATATCAGTAGAGATGATGATTATTCTACTTATATAAAAATAAAGAATCTTCCTAAATCAACAATGCATAAAACCTTTACTATAGATGAAATAAGAAAACTCAAGAAACTAGATACTCCAGAAGCGCATGTGCTGCTTATTTATATCTATACAGGGTGTAGGCTTTCCGAACTCCTCTCACTTGATAGAAAACAGATACACATAGATGAGCCTTGCAATGATGATGGAGTAGAAAGAAAAATCAGTTATATCATTACTGGTTCTAAGACTGAAGCCGGAAGAAACAGAATCATTCCTATACATGACGGAATAAAGCAGTATGTCATTGATGAACTAATCGTAAGGAAAGAAAGACTATTTGATTCAAAAAGAACATGGTTTTACATGACTGTACTCTATGCCCTCAATGATCAGCTAGGCATGAACCACAAGATGCATGATACAAGAGATACTTTTGCTTCTCTTTGTCAGCTTTACAATATTGATATTTATATACGTAAGAAGGTTCTTGGGCACAAACTGAATGATATCACTTTTGATATCTATACCAATGCCTCGAAAAATAAATTGTGGACAGAGATCAATAAGATTAAATTTTGAGAGGTTTATGAAAGGTTTATGCGAGGTTTATGATATACTTATTGTGTTAGCGGTTGAAGCACTCTAAACGGTTTTCTTGTTACTGATTTGTTACTAGTTTACGCTTTCATAGTGTTTCAAACCCCTAAAAAACCGCATAAATACAGGAGGAAATTTATTATGAAACATTTGTATATGATGTTAAAATTGGCTTGTTTCCTAGACTTTTTACCCCTTGTTACTGATTCGTTACTAGTTTAGTACCTACATAGTGGCGCATCATATATTTATAACGCTCATTCTAACACTTATTTAACGCTCACTTATGACTCTGATTTTATGGCTTAATAAGCCATTTTTTTATTTTTGGATAAGTTCTAACACTCATTTTGAGTGTTAGAAAAGAATATCATGAATTATTATATAAAATTTATGTATATTATCAATATAACGCTTTACATATACGTTCGTATATGTTATAATATATATACAGGAGGTGATAGAAATGAGCAAAAAGAAAAAAGCTAGAAATCAAAAAATCTGTTTAGGCGACGAGATCGTGATTCTTCTAGCTTTAATTCAAATAGTACTAACTATCATTAGTTTAGTACTATAATTAAGGAGTGGGCTTCGGCCCTTCCTTAATTCCATTATATATCTAAATGTAAAGGAGTCAATGTTTATGACAGAAAAAGGAAAGATGATTGTTATTGTATTACTTGTAATCAATATCATGCTTACACTAGTATCAATTCTAATAAAATAAAGGAGTCGTTATCATGGATGATAAATATAAGGCACAAAAAAAATACGCAAAAGCCAATATCAAAAAACTCAGTTGTTCATATCCTAGCGAATTTGTAGAAGAATTTAGAGATGCTTGTAAAAAATTAGGAATCAAACAATCTGAAGTTATAAGAAAAACAATGGAAGCAGTTATTGAGAACGCAAAAAAGGACCAGAGCAATTAAGCCCTGGTCTTTTCTTCTGCCTATAAATTTGTTGTGTAGTTTAGACTTTTTTCAAGTATCTTTTAGCAACCCATCCACTAGGAATCTTTGCCCAATCTCCATCGAATTTAGACACAGTAACACGAGTGCCATAATTTAGACAGCCGTCCTTGTCGTAATCGTGAGCCTTAGCATCATTAGTTAATTCATTATGTGTCTTAACTCTGTAATTCATTCCTGGTCCTGTACGGACCTTTAAGTCACTAGCAGTAATCATGTAAGTGCTTAAAGCGCTGGATGTGTTTGTCTGTGGCTTAGATGGTGCAGTTGAAGTGTTAGTCACATTAGCATCGTATTTAGGTAAGCCATACCCTCTGATGTATCTGCCGTTAACCTGTAGTTTTCTTCTTGCTACTGCATCATTCTTATTCCCTTCGATGACAGTGATAGTAGAACCTTCTACTTTCTCAACGATGCCCACGTGATCTGACGAACCTTTATTATCGCCCTTGCCACTGTCTTGCCAATCGTAGAAGATTACATCTCCTGGTGATGGAACATGAGTATCATCTTCACACCATTCGCCTTTCTTGCCGAACGCTTCAATCATACGATTACATGAGCATTCAGTTGGAATAATTTCAGTGTAGCCTGCCTTAATCGAACAAGCAGATACGAATGTGGCACACCAACTGTCAGTGTACTTGACCTTATAGCCACGTGCTAAAGGTTTATGATTATTGTATAAATCAATAATCTTTTTATGAGAGCCATTAGATTCCTTGCAGCCTAGCCACCCTCTTGCGATATCTAAGATAGTTTTTGCATTTTTTGCCATATACATATACCTTCTTTCTTATTATAATTCAATTCCTTCGATTTCCGCTCTAATCTTTAGAGTGCGAATATAATTTCCTAAATGCTTTTTCTGCTCTTTTAATAAATCGAGCGAACATCTAGGAATGAATGTCAAAGTACGTGCTTCATACTTAACAGTCATATCATCTAATTTGTCATATCTGATTTTTGCCTGATAGTATTCCGCTTTGAATCTATCTTTATATTCAGCGCTGTTCATTAATTCAATTGTGTCTTGTAATTCCATGTTTTATTCTCCTTTTTTAATAGCGTTTTCTGCTACTTCTAAGCCTTTTGTAAGTACGGATGGTACATTATCCCCAGCCTCTACAAAGTTCTCAATAATGCTTCTTAATTCGTTGATGATTAAAGAAGCCAATGTAAACCAACCGACATAAGTTGTGATAGTCAAATCGACATTGATTGTCTGCCCGATTTCAATGAAAATCGCTGATGCGAGAAAAGCAACTAAGACCATGAGCCAATAGCCTAACTTTTTCCAAACTCCTCGCACTCCTTTGGCAGAATTTTCTTTTCCTGTTAATCGAGATTTTCTAATCCCTGTGATGTAGTCGATGATGTTTAATGTTAAAAAGCCTACGAATAAAAACCAATGTGTGCCTAATGCAGCAGTCAATACTGCCACGATAGTTCCTCCAATCGCATTAATTGCATCCATATATTTTAATGATGTGTCATATAATTTCATGTTTTCTTTTCTCCTTTAAGCATATGAGTAAATAAATGTGCCACATACGTATGCAGTTGAAACTGTTCCATGCATCGCTGTTAACGTCCAATGATTTTTTGTTATATCGTTAGTGACAGGGTAGAACCTTAGCGTCAAATCGTAACTCTGTGTCTGCACGGGGATAAACACATTTTTTCCTGGCGTCTTGTCAGATGGGAATCCTTCCCACATGTAGCCTATCGTATTGTTTCCGATAGGCGCTGTCACACTTCCATCCCAATTCAACTCAACGAGTTTCAATCCGTCGTTATATCGATATTTCAGAGTAATACCGCACCCATTGACTCCACATGAGTACCACTGTGACCAGCCAATAACTCTATGCTGAATTTTCTTATCCGTCAGAACAGGAATCCACGTATCACTCTGATTTTCCGTATCGAAATCAAACACATAGCCATTGAATGACTGCGCTTCAAGAGGCATGTCCACCTTTAACTTGCTGCTTTCAGCCTTACATCCAACTCCGATTCCTCGACCATCAGCAGAAAAATCCAAGAGTTTGAACGAAGGAGCAATAGCAGCATAAGCTGCAACGCCGTCTGTTGTGAAATAATCCTTTACAAGCACTCTGAAAGAATAGGCATTATCTGTGCTGAACTTGCCAGCGGATGATATATACACCTTATTCTCACCACTGTATGCATCTGTATAAGTTGCAAGAGTAGTCCATGTTTCACCGTTTTTATACTGGAACATGACAGTCTTATCATTCTTATTGTTAACAGGTGCAACTGAAAATGAATAAATAATCTTAACTGCCGTGCCTTCATCGTCAGCCTTATTAGATGTCACATTCCAACGTTGAGCACTCACATTTTTTACCGTTGGCGAATGCCACTCTGTGACGCTGATATTCTTGGAAAGTGATGCCTTCTGTCCTCTTGAATCTGTAACTGTCGATTTAAGAACAACTGTACCAGATGACTTGAGTGGCTGAGTAATGAACCAAGTATTAGGTCCTTGAAGAATCTGCCCATCAATCTCATTGTAATAGTAAGTAATGGTAGCACCGTTCTTCGTTGAAGTTGATACATTACATTTGACTTTTGAAATGCCTTGTATAATCGTTGTTGACCCAAATCTGTTCGCAATAGCAGTATCATCATTCGTGTATGTGATTCCTGTGATAGTAGGTTCGTAGCCAGATGGCATTAATAAGTCCAATCGGCAGTAGTTAGTGCCGATATATTTACCAGCGCGGTTATACGTATCAACCTTGAAAGTAAGATAAGACTGTGACGTATTAGTCATCTTATCAATCAATGAAATCGGAACTGTCCACTTGAATTCATCATTCCACTGATTATCCGCAATCTGCACATTCGTATCATAATAACTGTACGAGATTACATGCCCAAAGTCTGATGATGCTCTAGGTGTCTTGATTGTGACACTATTTCCAAAATAAACAGAGGCTGGAGAGCAGTATGGCTTGGTTGCCCTAGGAATAACATCGCAGTCGATGCCACCAGAAGCAGACACACTGCCTACATAGTTGCCCGAAAGAGTAACCTTCAATTCCTGTGAGAATGAAAAGTCAAAATGCTTTCCCCCATTGTTATCGTGAGGAATCTTGATGTTTGTAACTGTCGCAAGAGTTTTAGTTCCACCACTCGTGCCGACGCTTACGCCACCCGACCAGATAAGTACGCCATTAGCCCACATAGAACCGTACTTTGTAGCACTGGAATTGATATTCCACTTATAGTACATAGTCAGTTTAGCAGTCCACAAATCATAGTTGCCATCCACGTTGACACTTGTTCGTGTCATTGTCATCGTGACATTGCCGTTTCCACTCGCAAAAGAAGCGGAACATGATGAAGATGTTGCCATTAGTCACCACCTACTTTCTTAAAAGTCAATGATCCATCGCTGTTAACAATGAATCCGAAGTTTCCAATTCTTAGTGAATTAGAAACCTCGATGTTTGAGTTATACATTCTGTTATTAGCAAAATACGCTACTTCGTCATTATTCTGAAGAATAGAGTACTTGCTGTTTGTCTGTCGTGTTTTGAATTCCGAATCCTGTTTACCTATCTCAATACCCTCAGCGTTGAATCTGATATAGGTGTTCAGCTGAGTCTGATTGCTTGATACAGTATCAGAAAGAGAACTAAAGTCTTCTTTCTTGACGAAATCCATCTGAATGCTCTCTGTTGTCTGCTGAATAGTAGATACAGTAGAAGCAAGGTTTTTACCGTCAGAAGCGCTATAATAGTTTTCTGATACGGTCTGTAAGATAGATGTCTTAGTCTGTTCTATGGATGAAGAAGCATCCTTAGTTGCCTGCTGCAGCTGACTGTTCATATTGTTGATTCTGTTATCATAGTCATCAATGATTGATTTCAAGTCATTTGCAAGTGTCGGTGTAGTTGTTGTATACGTTCCATCATCCCATAATATTCTTGATCTTACCCAATAGTAGTGCTTATCAATATAGTCATCCGGAACACTTTTCCATCCGTCACTGTTTTCATCAGGCATTTGTGTTGATGAATCAGACAAGTAATATTCTGGAGTAATCGAACGGATGCCCTGTCCGTCCTCTCCATCGTTGACTCTTGCAAGAGTTACGCTTGCTGATGCCTTGATCATGCTGTTACCCTTCTAATTGAGCGGTGAACGTTGCACGGCTATCAACATCCCCAGCGCTGATTGTGATTGCGCTTCCTGTCTTATATACAGTTGAAGAGCCATCCTTGTACCACTTAATAGTTCCAAGTGCACTTAGTTCTGTGCCTGTCATTTCCTTGCCGCCCCTATATACATGAGCGCTCAACGTTGTTGCAATCGCACTATTCTTGAAGATGTTGCCGTTTGAAGAAATGATGACAAGAGTAAGCGCATCAGCACCATCAGCACCCTTATCTCCTTTATCACCTTTTGAACCAGGCGCACCTGTTGCTCCTGTCTCTCCTTTATCACCTTTTGCGCCTGTATCACCTTTCTGACCAGTGAAGGCAATAGAATAAGAGAATGTCTTATTCAATGTGACATCATCAGCAATAATAGGAATATTAAAGGAACCATTCTGTCTGACTGCTGTTGTCGCTGTAATAGTGATAGTAGGCACTGGGCTCTTGCCGTCAGAAACCGCTGAAATTCCTGTTGGACATGTCATCTGTCCTATTTTGCAAGGTATCTGCTCGGTCCCCTGCATGACCATAATCTGTGTAGTTGTTGACTGTGTCGATGCTACTGAAGTTGTGTTCCCTAGGAATGTATAGTTCTCATTTGTCATGATCACTGAAAACCCATCAGTAATATCAAGAATAGTCGTCTGATTACTTACTTTTACCGCCATCGTCTATCTCCTTCTAATAATTTAGTTCGCAGCTGAACACTGTCTTTGTATCAACATCTCCAGGACTGATAGTAAAAATAAAGCCATTATCAGACAGCCTTGTATCATCTCTAGAGATTGTTATATAGTCATTGCTTCCTAATGGCTTATACAGCCACTGAAGATATGCATCACTTCCGAATACCTGTTCTAATTTCTCTGAATTGTCTATAGTTGTATGACCTATGATTATAGTGACTGTAAGAGTGGTTGAAATGCCTGTATTCTTGAACAGATTGCCGTTTGAGGAGTCAATGTATAATAATATAGCATCTTCCCCTTTTGCCCCTGTGATGCATACAGGAGTGCTGTACGTGACAGTATCGTTGATTGTTGTGGCAGTTCTCTGCCAGATATATATGCCATCATGCCATGCTGGAGCATTCTCTCCCCATCCTGTCTCAGGAGGAATAAGCCCATCTTTCGATTCAGCATATTCACATACGAATTTCTTAACAGACCCCTGTGCCTGTTTGATTGCTTCTCCTGCCTTTTCTTCAACTTCTGAAACCCTCAGCGATATCTTCTCATTAGACAGGCTTAATTGAGCCACCTTATCATTGATGCCTTCCTGTTCCTTTGCGATTATATCGAGTTTCAAGGATTCCTGGTCCTGCTGTACCTGAAGCTTTCTGATTCGTGTTGTATTAGATACACGATTCACTGTCTTTTCTTCATTCTTTGTTGTCACACTGCCGTCAACAGTAGACATAGAAAACTCTCCACCCTTGTAATTGACAGTCAGATCCGATACAAAGAAAGTGAATTCATTACTGTTGTAATTGACAAGAGCACCAGGAAGAAGGTTATCAATCGATATCATCGTGACATTCTTCACCTGGTTGAAAGTCAATCCTTTAAGTCTGTCATAGATGCTGTCTATGATGCTCTGTTCATCTGCATATAGATTTGCTGAATCAATAAACAGCGTATTTCCTGTCTCGTCGCCTTTAGAAAGAGGATTGAGACCATTTTCAGCATATACTCTTGTGAGTGTATACACCTCATTCTTCTCATAGTCTGTTAAATCCTGTGTAGCAGCAAAGGCACTCTTTTCAATTGGTACAAACCTAATGGAATCAATACCCTCTGCATAGACATTTGCCCCAAACAGTTCCGCAATCCATCCAAGATAGTCTCTTATCACAATCGTGTTATCGTACCATGATACGCTCTTATCAAGAACGTACTGCGGTATTCCTTCACGAATAATAGAAAGACCAGTCAGACTTTCAATCTCGTCTAGCTGGTCTTTTATAGTGACAGGATAAGACAGTTTAGTATCGTATGCCTTGTCAAGAGAATAGTTGTTGTCATACATCTTGAGTGTAAGTTCCTTGGTGTACTTCTCCGGCTGATCATACACCTTGAAGTATCTTGTATCAGATGCAGCATTCTCTTTTACTTCCCAGTACTTGCTGATGTCGATATTGTCAAGAATGCCGTCATAGTTATCGAACTTCATTGTCAGTTCAATTGATGGCACATTGCCTATCATATGGCAGTCAGCAAAAGAGACAGACATCTTATAATCAAGAAGTCTGTCCGTTACATTTGTCTCTCCATATCGAATAAGCATAGTATCACACCTCAATCAGAGAGAAAGAGAATGAATCAGCCTTCAGACCTGACTGCACTCTCTTATAATTGTACTTCTTATTTGAAGCATACATCTTCTTGGTTCCTCTGATACCATGATCAGGAATGTAGAGTTCTGCTGTGAACTCTGCCGGAGTGAGTACCTTTAGAATATTCATTACATCTGTGAATGTATTCAGTTTATACGTACATGTGATTTTTAACATGTTAGAACGTATTCTATTTCTTCTTAATATGCCTGTTGATACAGGTCTGACACTGTCCGAATCTAAATCATTGATTTCTACGCTAATCTCTGAAGGAGTCGGAATAAGTGTTCCGTTTATCTTTATTTTCGCTTCATCTGCCATTTATTCCACCTCCTAATAGTCAAATACAGGCTTGCCTGTTCGTGCTTCATAGTCCTTGATATTGTCAATCACCATCTTAGTGATCACTCTGCCATCATCAAGCACTAACTTAATGACGTAAGTAGCACCTTGTCCGTCATTCTGAGAAAGTGATAATCTTTCTGAAATCTTTTCAGCAATCATATCAAGCCCCTGTGTATTTCTCTGTAATGGGATTACTGCTTCTGTTCCTGCTTCGCCAATATTGGCGATAGTGGATGCACTAACGATACCACCTTTTGCAAGTCTAGGAATCTTAGGGATTGAGAACCCTTTTCCGCCGACTCCAGGAACCCAGTCAGGAATCTTTATCTTGCCGATACCGCTTAAGAATTTATTGATTCCATCAATCATGAAGTTTAAAGGTGCCTTGAAGATGTTTCCTAGTCCAGAAACAATGCCCTCAAATATCTGTCTGACACCAAACCATGCTCTTCTCCAGTTACCTGAGAATACACCACTGATAAAGCTAGTAAGACCCAGGAAAACAACTTGCAATGAATTGATGATAGGACCCATGTAGTCTCTGAATGCCTTGACGACATTCTTAACCGTTTCAAACACATTCTTCCATTTGAAACCGAAAGTTCCTTCCATCCATTCACCTAGATTACGGAAGAATTCTCTGATATTGTTGACTCTTTCGCAGATTGTTTTGCCTGCGAGTTCAATAATTCCTCTGATTGCAGAAAATACCATATCGAATGTACCTCTTAATAGTGTTAAGGCCAATTCGAATATAGGTCCTAGAATATCAAGAATCGTACTGAATATAGGCGTAGCAACCTTAAGGAAATCACTTAATAATCCCATTATGCTCTGGAATACATTCTCCCACGCATTCCACAGTGGTTTTAGCACCATATCCACAAAATCTTCAATGATTTTCCCAACTGTATCAATGATAGGCGCCACAATATTTAGAAACACCTTCTGAACAATAGTTGCGATATTTCCAAGGATGCTTACTATGTCATTTCTAAAGTTCTTGCTCTTCTGCCATAGGTCTACCACTGTAGCAATAACTGCTCCAATGATGACATTCACAGGATTCACAGCCATTACAATAGATGCGAATATCTGTGGAAGGATTCCAAACGCACCGCTTAATGCAGTTGCAAGTGATGTCCATCCGGCAAAAATTCCAACCGCAAGCTGTATCTGTGTAACAACAGTGCCAAGGATTCCAGCAATAGTTGAGAACAATGATAATCCTGCAATAGCTGAAAGTACACCAAGAATACGACCTACATTATCTGCTATGAAAGAGAATAACCCATCAATTATAATAAGAACCACATCCACTGCACCTAGTACAACAGTCCAGTCAATCGCCTTAGTGATATCTCTCACAATTTTCAGAATCTCATTGATGATTTTCAATACGGAGTTAAAGATATTCCAAATATGCTGGATGATGAAATCACCTAGACCGGCAGTATTCCATGCATCAGCCAATCCTTGAGAGATGTTGCCAATTATCTTGAATATGTTAGTGAATATCTTCAATATCAGTTCGACAGTCTTTGCACCTGTGCCGTTTTCCCACACTGTATACATTGACTTGCCGATTTCCATAAGAAGGTTCTTGACCCCATTAAACGCATATACTGCAGCTGCAATCATCGGCGCTCCAAACTTATCCCATGACTGCTTTAGAGGCTCGAAGAATTCCGCAACCTTCTTCTTGATTTCTTCTAACTGCTTGTCTACTTCTTCAAGAAGCCCTTTCTGTTCTTTTGCACCACTGTCATCCATGCTGAATCCGCCGATATCACCACCGCCGGAACCACCTGAGCCGCCTGAGCCCCCAGAAGATGGATCACTTGAACTATTGCTCGAATTGATGTTATTGATTGCATCGAATCCAGCAAGTGCTCCGTTCAATTCCTTCTTAAGTTTAGAAGCATTACCTGCTGCCTTTTTTAATCCGCTTCCTGTTCCGCTCGCGCCTTTAGAAAGCTTCTGTGAACTATTGGAAGCATCGTTCATTTTCTTTGCAAGAGCCCCTGTGTTTCCTGCTGCCTTTTTAGCATTGTTTGACACTCCACCAAAGGAAGAACTTAACTTCTTTGACTTGCCACCAAACAGTGCCGTCAGATATCCGACAGCAGTCATCACAACTTTAGTGAATGCAACAACATACGGGACGCATGAATTAATCGCCTTTGCGATATTTGTAAAGAATCCAGCAATATTAGACTGTCCGATAGTATTCATTACATCTGACATACCTCTAACAATGGCCGTTCTCATGTTGGCGATTGATGTAGCTATTCCACCTGTCGCATTCTTTGCCTGTTCCTCAAAAGACTGATAGCCGTTAATGCCCTGAGTGTTTAACTTCATGATTGTATCCATGAACTGGTCCATTGATACTGTTCCATTTCTTAATGCCTCGCCTAATGCAGAAGCATTGACAAAACCCATTGCCTCAGCCACCTGTTTCATCTGTGCAGGCATTGCAGTCATCGCTGAACGCCATTCGAACATATCGGGTTTCCCCTTAGCATATGACTGTGACAACTGTTCTAGGGCTGATTTCTGTATTTCAGAGCTTGCACCACCGGCCAGGATAGCATTATTAAGTGCAAGGAACATATCTGTTGATCTAGAGATGTTACCATTTACAGCCGTGAATCTCTGTACTGCGCCTGATGCATCATCTAGGGTTGTCGGAAGTCCAATAAGCTTATTGCTTAGTTTCTGTACAGATGCATTCGCTTGAACGCTGTCAGCGCCTAGATTCGACATTACTCGGCTATAGTTGCTAAGAGTATCAACTCTCTTGATTGCAGCATCAACATTCCCTAATATCGTTGATTTAATCAGAGAAGCAATGCCAAGACCTGCCACAATATTACGAATGCTCTTGAATGAATTGCCAATTGAACCTGTGACCTTATCAACATGATTCTTTAGGCTGGTGACTTCATTCTTCACGCTGTTCAGTTCTGATTTCGCTGATTTTGTCTGAGCAGATATCACTATCTGCAGTTCCTCTACCGTCATTCTGCATCACCGCCTTTCTTTTTCTTAATGCTTCATTATGTCTTCTACTGAAGGCAATACGAGAAGATCTAGCGCTTGCGACCTCTTTTCTTTCCTTCTCTTTTTCAAACTCTTTCCTATCCTCTTCAAAAAGTGAAGGATAGAAGTCCCACAATTGTGCAGGAGTGAATGAATCATCCTTGTCATTAAGGACAGCAGAAATACAATCCCTTATCTGAAGGGCCTGTATCTGAAGAGATATCGCTTCCTGTCGCACCATTTCTTTTTTCTTTCTTTCATGCGCTGAAATAATATCGTATAGCTCATCTAACGAATAATTCCAAAATGAAAAGGGGTCTACTCCAGCATCAAGCGCTGGATCATAGACCGCCTTGTATATGTAATCTGTAATCAGGATATCTTCTAGAGATTCTTCTTGGCTTCCGCCATTTCCTTTTCCATTTTCGTTTCGAGAGCCCCAGAGAAAAAACCCGATACCTGGAACAATGGAATAAGAACATCACTAAGGAACTCTGTCTGTGAGCCACCTTCATCGATGTATCTATCAAACATATCATTCACATCGCTTCTGTCGATGTTGCTGTTGAATTTCTGAAGACCACCATGAACGATGTCCAGCATAGTGCATAATGGTGTCATGCCTGTTTCTGTATTGAGAAGATTGATAAGACTTCCACCATACATCTGTTCTAGTCTTGAGATTTCTCCTGTTGTAAGTTTTAATTTATATTCTTCTTCACCTATCTTCCAAATGATGAAGGGTTTTCTTTTTGCTTTTACTTCCATTTATCTATATCTTCCTTTCTATGCTGCTACGTCTGTTGGGTCAGTAACAGTGAGTTCAGATTGTAATGCGATTGAAACAGTGAATTCAATAGCATCATTGACACCACCACCCGCTCTTTTAACAGTGACCTGTCCTGAGAATGTAGTTGTAGTGCCGTCCTTCAATGTTTCCTTGAACATTGCGGTAGCTCCTGATTCTTCAAGTTCACGCATTAATCTGTATGAAGATGTTGGTTTGCTGTTGTCATACTTGAATGTATATTCAAGGTCTCCAGGATCCCCGATACCAAACTCATAGACCTTAACTTTGTCATCAAGTGAAGAGTTTTCTACTTTTTCTTTTTCAATACCCATGTCAGGAATCTTCTTCAAACCTGGAAGGTCAGTATAAGAAGTCCCCTTGTTTGTCTTGTCATAAGATAATTTAGCGCCATTTGCTAGCATTATATAATTCCTCCTTATCAGTTACATACCATGATAGATGTAATCACTATCATAATATGCTTCATAACTCATTTTCTTGTGTCTTAGTCCTGATGCATCATCAATATCTCTGCATGATACTCTCTTGAGCCCCATTGCTGATAATGCCTTATCAACTTTCAAGGCTGTACCTGATGTACTCTTAGTATCCCAGATTTCGATTCTGTAAAGGACATGTGATATCTGCTCCTTGTCATCCGTCCATTCTGCCACGCTGTTATCTTCCTCAACATACTGAACTGCTGGAAGCTTAGCCCAGTCCTTAGGATAGATATCAGTGACTTCAAGGCCTTCATCTGTCAGAGCCTTATATACTTTATCTTTAATGTTGATCATATGCTTTTACTCCTTCCCGATTAATTGGCTGATTACAATACCAGCATCTTTTACAGCTTTCTTTTCAGTCTTCTTTGCTCCCTGGTACATGAATGGCTGTGCAGCCTGTCCATCCGACCTGTAATATCTCTTGCCTTCAACCTCAATAACTACCCAATGATAATGCTTTATCGCACTTTCTGATAGCTTATCTTCAGGAATCCACCAAGGTTCCATAGTATAAGAAGGTTGTACATATGGAGATATTCCAGCATAGTCTGCAGCACCTTTTCGACCTGTTCCGAATTCAACATATTGAGCATATGCCTTATTTGTATAAACATATCCCTTGTCGCCTTCAACTCTTGTCTTAATGGAATTTCTTAATTCACCATTATTTACAGGGCATTCAAGAACGCAACCACTTCTGATTGTTTCCGCAGCCTTTCCGAGAACCTGTTCAGGATTCTCAAGAACGACATCTATAGCACGAAGCTTTCTAAATAATTCATTAGCACCGTTGAGACTCATTTAATAATCTTCTCCAATTCATATAGATAATGTTTGTTATATTCCTTCATGCTGATGATTCTATAATCCGGTTCATCGATTGAATGATTATAGACATTCACACCCCACTTTTCAGTAGGTCTGAAATCATCATCCTTATTCTTTGGAAGAATCATATTAAGAATGTAGTTCAGTCTCTCGCCATACATTTCAGCCTGTAACTTACCGGATGCAGGCCATATCTCAAGAAGCATCGATTTTCTCTTGATCCACTTTTCAGTAGTGACACCTTCACCATCTTTTTCGATGACAGGCTCATATACGCGATAGTGCTTTAATGCTGATAGTCTCATTGATTCTCCTCCAGCTTCTTTTCGTGAACGATTCCTCCTGCACGAATCAATCTCAAGTTGTTGAGAGTTGAAAGAATATCTTCAAAAGTGGAAGACTGAAAAGTAGATGTGATGCCACCTTCTGAATGTGATGATTCGCCGACCATGCCCTCTCTGAAGTACATGGCACATGCTAGATCAGCCACACAGAAATCCATTGCTGTAATGTATACAGTGCGGTTAGTATGTGCAAGAGCACGCTGTTTTGCCATGTCAACATAGATTTTCGCACGGCCTTCACTTATTCCCGTTCTTTTAGCAACAATCTCAACTAGATCCATAGGTTACTCCTCCTGCATCTTTGTAAGAACTGCGACCAATTCCTTTTTAACAAGACTAGAATATCCGCTAACGCCCTTTTCCTTTGCAATAGTCTTTAACTGGTCAACAGTCATATCGTTGAGGTCTGTCACTTCATTGTTTTCTGCAGGAGTATCTTCATCATTCTTCTTGTTTTCAATGACACGATATCCCTGTTCAAGATAACGCTGAAGGTCATCCTCATGGATGGCCCTTTCAACGTTGATTCTTTTTACAATGATCATTATGCATCAGCTGAGACGTTAGCAACGATTAAGTCAAGCATATGGTCCTTTACCCAGCAGTCATGATATCTTCTATAGTCAATCTGCCAAGCGTTTGCGTCCTGGTTAGTATCAGGGTCAAATACTCTTGTCTTATCCTGTTTAGTAACACCAATGACACCGTTAATTGGCGCCATTAAGAAATTAACGTTCTTAGCAGTTTCACCCTTTGTATATCCTCCTGCTTCTTTTGTTGCTCCAGCATCAACCTTGATTGCTGAATACATTCTATTCTTTGGTGTAGGAATGAATGTGATTTCATCAAGCTTATAGATGTCTAATGTGATATTTCCAATAGTTAATTTACCTGAAGTGATGTTATTGTTTACCATCTTTTCCTTTAATAATCTTAAAGTATCATATGTAATATGACAGATGATATCACCCTGATATCCTTTATCACGGATAGTATCCGCTGCCTTTTCTAATTCAGAAAGAATATTCTGTTCAGTCAATGCAGTTGTTAGGATGTTTGCTGATTTCTTTGCTGTAACATCAGAAACAACCTTAGAAATACGGTAAGCATCGACTTCAGGGGCAACATGTAAACGCTGGAATTCTCCCATGACAGTGCCAGCAGATGCAACGAAATTGGTTTCGTTCACATCCATTGCATCAAGAAGGAACTTTCTTCCACGGTCCTGTGTCATCTTGAATGTTTCATATTCTAGAGTGATAGCGCCCTGTTTATATCCTTCGTCTCTGTCATAATCGCCTAAGCCGACTAATGACATCTTAGGGATTTTGACCTCAGCACCGCCGTTATACTTAACCTGTCCAGCGTTGGCATCCATCCATGATGTAAGAGTGAGATGCTCCATCTGCTTATCTAGTTCAGTCTGAAAAATAGTTGAATACTGTAATGTGTTAATTGCCATGTTCTATACCTCTTTTCTAAAATTTAAGTGCATTCGCGAATGCCTTTCTTGCATCCTCTTCCTCAGCAGTCAATACATTGTTTTTTGCCTTGTCTAAAGGTGCTTTCCCTTTCAATCGGTCATCAACTGACTGCTGAACTGCTCCCTTGAATGCTTTAGAGAGTCTTTTGACAGATTCGTTCACTGTATCAGCATCAGTGTAGTCGATGAAGTCAGCCATGTCTGCTGGTACTCCTGCAGCATTAAGCTGTTCCTTAGCAACTGCAGTCAGTTCTCTACGAGTAATTGCTGCTTCTCTATTGTCTAGGTCTTCTTTTCTCTTGTCTTCCTCATACTGCTTCTTTTCATCATCTGTCATCTTTTGAAGTCTTTCGGCTTCTGTATGATCCTTCTCCCACTTCTTTTTTTCACGGGCAAGTCTCTGCTTGACGATTCTGTTTACATCATCCTCTGTGAGTGTTGTCACTTTAGATTTATCATCTTCCGGTTCACCTGACTGCGCATCATCGGGATTCCCTTCATCGCCTGTCTTTTCTTCCCCTTCTTCTGCAAAAAGCTGAAGGTTTAAAGGCATCATATTCTTAACGTATTCCATAATTAAATACCTCCGTTTATAGTCCGTATGACTGTTATATCCATGCACCTTTTAGTGTCATATGCAAGTTATGGACAAACAGAAAAAAAGAAGAACATCAACCGCTCTTCTGTCTGCTTCTGTATTTCATCAATGCTTTAGGTTTTCTTTCCTTGGGAGGCGGACAGTACTCCTCATATGTCTCGTGAGAGAGTTTTCCGCATATCATGCACATATATGTCACCTTCTTAACAATGACGTGCCTACGGCTGTCAAAATGACTTTTACAGTCATACTCAAAGTACTGGTGATGATGTGGTTTCAATCCTTCAGCCATATGGTTCTCCTTTCTTGAAATTGAGCAAAATAAAAACCGACTAAACAGTCGGCTTATACGAACGGTAATATGTCTTTCAAGTCTTTCATAAATCGCTTGGCTTTTTCAATAGTTGAATTATCAGTAAGGTATTCTATGCCTTTTGGTGTAATCTCACATTTATCAAGATTGTATATATCAATGTTTTCGTCTATATCCTGGTCAATTACTATCCCACTGATATATCCATCATTCAATAGATTCACAATGACATAAGTCCAGTACTTTCTGTTGATCTGCAGATATTTACTGTCATGTCTTATGAGTGATGCATCAATATCCTTCCCATGCTTTAGCTGCATATACAGGTAGGATAGAATCTGATAAACAATTACATGATAATCATCTCTTGCCATGTTGTTCTCCTTCCTTTAGATTGTATAAAAGAAAAAAATTGACTATTTGTCGATTAACTCTATTTTTTCTATTTCATCAGCATAAATCACAATGCAATGAAATCGATTTTTCATTTTTATATCAATTGATGCTTCTCTAGGAGCGTTATCAATAGAATTATCAAACCCTTCTACAATACCCTCCAAAATTTGTCCATCCTTACAGAATACTTTAACCTCTTGACCTAAACTATTATATAACTCTCTTTCGGTCATTTTTTCTTCACTCCCTTTAATGTAGGAACCATGTGAGTTCCTTTTTCTTTGCTGTAATGTATTTTGAACTTATTTGTTGCTATCCAAGTTTTATCAATACTAAACACATATCCAGTAATTGTATCATCAACAATAGATTCCGTTTTATCCCAATTACCATTTTTGTCGCGATTTATAGTACCCTTTCCCGCATGTTCCAAAATACATTTTTGTATTTCTTCCATTGAAGCATCAACAATATAGCTTTTACCTTCCCTATAATTGTTATGTCCTAAAATATGTTTCCCTTGTTGCCCTTCACGCAACGTTAAATTATAAGATTCAACAATTTCTTTTTGTAATTTTCGGTCTTTATAATTTAACTTTAAATCATTAAATTTATCACCATCATTATACTTTAGCTTTTGAAATTTTTCTAGCGTATCTGGAATCAATTCATTTCCTAATACACGTCTATATCTATGAAATTGTTCTTTATCACTAGAATAATTCTTGGTTGACTTCTCAGCAGTGTTGATTGCTTCAGCGCCATGTTTTTCAACCATTCTCTGATACCACTCTTTATAAGTCTCGTCCGCTGGAACCTTCATTCTTTCACCTGTGACAGGGTCCCTTGCAAATCTTTCTAGATTATGCATAGTTTCATCATCAAGATTCATAATAGTAGTAGAACGGCACCATGGGTGCATCGGAGGAGCGTTTACACCTATCTTCTTATCATTCACCCTGTATACACTTCCGTCTCTCTCACGGCAAATTTGAGACGTTCTAAGGTCTAGTGTTGCAACAAATCTATACTCCTCTATGCCATAATCCTTGTAAGCCTGAAAGTGCGCCTCATTGTGGATGTATGATGATTCGGTTCTTACAAGTCTTCTAGCTTTATTTCTACCTGATAGGAACTGTTCGTTGATTGAGTCGGTCATTTCCTTCTCTGTCTTTCCTGTAAGTGCTCCTATCATGAGCTCCTCTTTTAGTGCATCGGCCACCTTCTGAGTATTGTTCCATACTCTTTCGGAATAGTTCTGACCTGACCATTTCTTTTTCAGAATGGTTTCAAGAGCGCCTTCATCAATAGGGCCTGTCTGAAGATCTAGACCACTCATTCTTGCGGCTTCATATACTGCATGGTGATAACTGCTTTCATAGACCTTTCGCATTGTCTTGTCTATTGCATCTCTTTCCTTGGATGCAACCGCATTAATTAGCCTGTTTATTGACTTATCAATATCATCAAGCCTCTTCATACGGTTCTTATATGCTGGGGCTTCCAATTCTGCTAGCACCTCTCTTTTTTTGGCACCTGTCTTATTCTTGTATGCTTCAAGCAGTTTTTCGAAATTTCTGCTGTCAGCCTCTGAAAGAAGGTTAATAGCCTCATCTCTTGTTAGATGATGCTTTGAAGCGAATCTATTGAAAATCCCTTCAATCTGCTTAGCAGTGTAGATTGCAGCCTTGCTATAGATAACACTCAACTCTTTGGCGCAGTCCTCGGCCAACTGCATATCCTTGTACATGTTCCTTGCTTCTCGCATCTCCCAGTACTTTATGTTTTTGATGTTAGTCATAATAGAACGCTATCATTCCTTGTCTTTGTCATCATCATTTTCATCTTCCTCGTGATCATCTTTTTCTTCTTCATCTTCTGGAGGAGTATTCTGATTTTCGGTATCAAATAACTGCTTCTGTTTTTCAAGTGCTTCCTGTTGTTCTTTCTTGACTTCTTTCATTTCATCATCAACGTTTGAAACAAAGTCAAGAAGTGCAAGAAGTGTCTTAGTTGATACAACACCTTTAAGATTCGCAATGATTTGTGATAATTCAAGACGGTTCTGCGGGAGTCCTCTTGTAAATACAGGCTCAATCATTGACTGATCAGCAGCAATCGCCTTTAGATTGAGGTAAGTACAGAACATTCTTATACGCTTTTTAAGCCCTTTCTTGTAATATCTCTCTTTTGTCTTGGTGAGGGTCTCAAGGGCTAGAAGCTTATATTGAATGGCAATGCCTGAACTGTTGCCAGCAAAGTTTTCATCTGTCAGATTAGGAACGTGAGAAAGCGAATAGATATCTTCCTTTATTGAGCGCTTGAGTGTTTCCACAGCATTCTCGTCAAATGTTCTAGTCAGATATTCAGAGCGTGCATCAGCAGGAAGTTCCATAACACCATTCTTACGGATAGCCTGGAGCGCTTTTGTTGCTTCTTCATCGTCATCACCTAAAAGAGCACCATAGACAACAAGCACTGCGTCAATGAACTGCTCCTTATCGTTGATTCTGTCAGAGCATAATGTATTGTATGCGTCAATAAGAGAAATCTGCTGTTCATAGTCTCCAATGCAGTCCATGTTGTTTCTATACTCAATGATAGGGTCCTCACCTAAGAAATGTGGATAAGGCTCACCTAGTTCTGAAAACTCGCCTTTTTCAAATTCCTCATTGCAAGTGATTCCGATTCTTGTGACATAGTTCTCACTTGTAACTGTCGCAATGATATTGAACCTGTCAGTAGAATCATCTTTTTCAATCGAATAATAAACGCTGAATAGTTCATGCTGCTCAATTGAGGCATCAAAAACCTTGAACGTTGACAATGGGTCAAGTGTCTTGGTCATCAGCTTGCTTTCATGCTCACATAAGTAGACATACTCATAAGCGACACCAGCACGTGACATATTGATAGCATTACATGAATCTGTGTCATCTGTTTCAGCATCAACGAAAGCACCTGTCAGCTTGTCAATATTGCCGTCTTCTGTATTCTTCTTGAATGTGATAGGGTTTGAAAGAAAATAGCCCGTTGCTGTATCTGATATATCTTTAGCATGATTTACCATGATCTTATTATTCGGCTGGTTCTTGAATTTCTTTTCCCTGTTCATGATGGCATGCTTACCAAAGTAATAGCCCACATTTTTTAATATTTCAGGAGCGCGAATGCTGTAATGCTTGCCAATAAGACGAAGAATCATGCTTTTGTCTATGTTTGTCTCGTCAAAGTTTTCTCGTGGAATTGTGAAAGTATAATACATCTTTTAAAATCTCCTCTTTCCTGCTCTTGCCTTCTTCATAAGGATTTCATTTTCAATAGCATATCTAACTGCATCTATCGTGTGGTTGTTCCTGTCGGGGAAGTCACCTCTAAGGTTGCCGTCTCTGTCCATCTCTATTTCATAGTCATTGAATTCACGTGCAGCATTGGGGCATCTAACAGGATCTATAATTATCTTGTCCAAGTCCTGAAGGAACTTTATTCCGTTGTCTACACTATCAGCGCCTTTCTTTGCGCCTATGATATTAAGACCTAATAATTTGAATTCGTTTATAGTTCTTGGTTCGGCTGAATCGGCAGTGACTAGCTTATTGAGTGGGTTGATCTCCTTGATAAGCTTGACGGCCTTAGCATTTGATAGCCTAGTTCCATAGACTTCACCAAAAATAAAAAGACGCCTGCGCGTCTTGTCATAATTTGCTTTGACATATGCCAATGGGTCACCAGCATAACCAAAGTCCAATCCATTTTTTAATCTATCAAACACCTGTATTTCCTCGTCAGTTATCTCTCTAATATCAAGATTTGTGAAAACCTCGCTACCTGTACCAGTTACTTCACCTAAATAGTCATGCTTGTACTTATCAGGCTTTGTCTCCTTCATGTGGTTGGCTTCTATTAGAAACTGTTCTCCAAGCCATTCAGGAGGCGCCTGTAAGTAAGTTGTATGGGAGACATATGTATCATCCCTTTTCACTAGAACTTGCCTGTTGCACCAATTTCTTTGGCTTTCAGGAGGGTTGAAGGAATAAAAGACACAATACTCATGTCCACCACGTAGAAGCGACTGATTAATATTGGTTATCTTGTCATATGTTTCGAATTCATCACATTCTTCATACCATACGTATTTCACATAGCCGACAAACACCTTGATAGATTTCAACTTCTTAGGATTGTCAGCACCCTTAAAGATTATCTGCTGTCCTGTCGGTCTGTATGTCATCTGTAACTTGGATTCAGGTATATCCCAATCCTCTTCAGCCTTCAGCATGAATATGCCCCATTTAATCTGTTCATAGACTGAACCTCTTAAAGTGTCCTTTACTCGTCTGATAACAACGGCATTACTCATTACACCACGTTTCGCATCTCTCATAATCCCTAAAGGAATCTCTGTGCCAATGAAAGAAGATTTTAAGGAACCACGTCCACCCTTAAGCCAGTAATGCGTATATGCATTAGTCTTAACGTATTTATGAAGATCATAGAACGCTGGGCCTATAATGTCAGAAAGCTTTGCTTTATTCGATGTCATCTATAATTACTATCTGTCCATTTGACTTGATGTCAAGACTACTGCCAGGCTTATTACCGCTCAAGTCTCGAATGAATTCTGCTGCCCTAGTATCGCCCTTCATTGCCTTTTGAACCTGTTTAATGAGTATTGCATCCTGTACAGTCACATTCTTGCCATTTAAAGCTGCAAAGTTCTTTATTGTGTCCACATCGGCTATCTTACCGGATTTGAGAGACATGGAAAGAAGCGATGCAAGATTATCTTTCATTGCCTTCTTTTCTCTTCTTGCCTTGACAGATGCAAGTCCGCCTTTACGGCCGTTCTCTCTTCTTTCTTCTGGTGTCATGTTTGCGAACTCACTTTTTGCCATTATCATCACTCCTTTAAAAACACTAAAAAAGAGCTAAGCAATTATGTTTAGCCCTTTTAAAAACTAGAAATCAATTTCTTTTGCATCATCAAGTGTAATACCACACTGATTCATATATCTCCAATAGTTCAACGCTTTGCCATCACTTTTTCTGATAACAATAGGAATTCTACCAGCATAAATATTATCTCGATCATTAAAAATATAACCACCTTCTGTTTCAAACGCTTCATTGATATTGGCGCCGAATTCTCCTAATGCCTCTAAAGCAATTTCTTTTGCCTTTTCATAAGTAACCATCTTCATTCTCCTTTAGTTATTTTAGTAGTTTAACGCTTTCACGCGCTCGGTCAGAAATTCTCAAATTATCGGTACGAGTCAAATAGATATCCCTCGCTTCTCTTCTGCTAAGTATTCCGAAAACATTCTTACTGGTATACTTGGTCCCTGTCTGTGCATCGACATACCTAATTTTTCCGTTTACATTCTCACAATTGAATACGTGCCCAGGAATCTGAATAATTCCTCTTGCACCCTTTCCCCAACTTTTCATTTGTTTTTCAACTTTATTTTGTGCTGCTTGTTGAGTTGTGGCGCCAACCTTAATAGGCTGAGCATGTCTAAACGCTTTTTGCCATATGCCTCTGCCGTTACGTGTGACGTATGGTAATCTATCTCCTTTATAAGTAGGAAGAGCAGTCACATTATAGCCTCGTCTTCTCAACTCATAAGCGATAACACAACGCTGACAGTTTTCAGAGAATTCGGAATACTCATAGCTATGATTAGGATTAACATTTTTCAATGCATTGTCAATACTATAAGGTTTTCCTTTCTTTCCGATTGATTTTTTTAGTTCTCCAATACTTGGGATTCTATCACCAATTCCAAAAGGTGAGAATTTTTCCTTTCCTTCTCCGCCTTTTGGTCTTTTATCACTGTCCCAACTAGAACCTCTACCACCCATATATATTATGCTCCTTTCGATATATGATTTATATATTTTTTAAGTTTTTCATTTTTTCTGTCACATGATTATCATAGTATTTTACATTAGCACCCTTGAAGTCATAGCCAATGTCACCACCATAGATAAGCACGTTCTTAGGTTTCAGTCTCTTCATGGCTTCGTCCATGCCCTGTGTCCATATCTTTGTGGCTTCCTTGCTGCGCTTAACTCCAATAGTAGAAACCGATATTGTACTGTTAGAAGGAATACCATCAAAACAAAAAGTAAATGTTTCTGGTTCAGCCCATGATACAGTAGGAATCACTCTAAGCCCTCTATCCTGATAAATCTGACCAATTAAACGGCTTCTGTATACATTCCATATCTTCATGGCCATAGGCATATCCATGTAAAGAGAAAAGTCAGGAGTAAGAATACAGTCAAACTGTGCCAGCTTATCAACATACATCTGAGGAGATGCCCAAATTCTTTCAAATTGATAGTCATCAATATAAAAATGAACACCTGATTCATATCTATCAGAATTCAATACATAATTGAAACCAACAAGATCATCAGGAACATAGTCAATTTTTTCAAGTGTAGGCATTTGATAGAATCCTATTGCTCTAAGTTCATCATATTCATCCAGGTTATATGCGTTTCCTGTTCTTTCTCTTTCATTAACCTTTTCAGAATCATCTTCCTCAGGTTCTTCAAATTCAATTGACTCAAACCCAAATGAATCCATGTCTATATTGATAATGTCATCAAGTTCACCGCTAAGAATCTCAAAATCCCATTCAGCTTTCTCTGATACCTTGTTATCTGCTAGTCTAAATGCCTTAATCTGCTCGTCTGAGAGGTCATCGGCTACTATGCATGGAACTGTCTCAAGTCCTAGCTTTAGCGCTGCTTTAAACCTTGTATGACCGCACACGATGATATTATTCCTATCAACAACTATAGGAACTTTAAAACCAAACTCCTTGATGCTATTCATCACCATTGGAACGGCTTCATCATTCCTTCTAGGATTGCGACTATAAGGAATTAGATCAGCAATAGACTTCTGTGTTACCTTAATGTCATTCATCTGTTATTCTCCTTCCCGGCAAAATAAAAAGAGGCTGTATGTGCCTCTATCTCTGCATGGACTCTTATGTATTTACATAATACCACACTATTGTTATTACAAATCATTAACAATTAGGACTTTTTCACATAATAACTGATAATTCTTTAACTGCATCAAGTATATACGTTCTTACTGTTGCTGGAGAATAGTCCATAATTTCAGCAATATCATATACACTCAAACACTCTATATATCGATAAAACAGTATGTTTCTATATGTCATACTGCTCAATCTTTCAATAGAATCCTTTATTTCTTGCATCTGAGACAAGTATTCATCTTTCATGATGATGTAATCATTTTGAGTTTTAGGCTCGCCATAAGAACATCTTTGAGAATCGTCATATCTGATTGATTTAACATTAATCATTTTATTGTTGATATACTCTACCCTGTTAGCCATGCTTTTATATGATTTTAGAAATGTTCTTGTCTCGTCAATTGTCATAAAGAATCCTCCTGATTACTCAAAAATAAAAAATAAATAAATCACTATCACCAGTACAAATAAAATAAAAAACAAAAATTAACCTCCTTTCTGGAGAAGAAGAAAACAGTCCTTTACTCTTCCTATTGGTTTTCAATTTGTGTCTTCTCTTCTCCCAGCAACACCATAGCTTTAGTTGGATAGCAAAATTAGCGCTTCATACTCTTATTCTTTGCAAAAGAAGGTGAATGAGATTGAAGCAAAGCCACGACACTGCTGTTGTTTGTTGGTTTTAGAATAGAAAAATATGTTAGGGCATCAAGTTCATGAGAGGATCTTGCTTTTAGAAACAAATCTATTAAGAGTAATCCATATAGATTTTCTTATTTTAAATTTTCTTATGAGTTAAATATAGAGAACTCAATGCCCTGTGTAGTTATCTTAAGTCTCCTTTATAGTTGTCTTAAACTTATATTCAAATAGCTTCTTCTTGATTTTATAGACGGGGGTTCTGAGACCTTTGACGTCCTCTATTACCTTTTCATTACCTTTGTAATAGACGAAGTCGGCCACGTATGTGATTGGTCTTCTTTTCCTCTTCTTTCCATCAATTACAATCTCAAATGACGGTATAAGTTCAAACTGAACCTGAAGAGACAGGTCCCTAATGCTTCCCATCTCTTCAAGTTTCTTGAGTTCTGTATATCTCTTTGCTTCTTTTCGGCTGTCAAAGACAATGCCGTCAACTACCGCCTTCTTAGCCTTGTATTTATTCTTGATCATTAGAATTGAATGTCATCCTCTTCTAATTCGTAATTATCATCCTCGAACTGCTGAATTGGTTCATTAGGCACATAACTATTACTTTGTGGCTGTGGTGCAGCAGTAGCTGTATTGTTATTTCTTGTACTAATAAACTGTACAGAGTCAGCAATTACTTCTGTTACATAGACTTTTTGTCCTTGATTGTTCTCATAGTTTCTTGTTTGGATTCTTCCGTCTACTGAAACCATCGAACCTTTAGAACAGTAGCGCTCTGTGTTTTCTGCAATCCTGCCCCAACAAACACAATTGATGAAATCAGCTTCCTGATCATCACTCTTGAAGTTTCTTTCTACTGCCAGATTGAAAGAAGTGATTGCCTTTCCACTCCCTGTTCTTCTTAGTTCAGGGTCTCTTGTAAGTCTTCCGACTAATAAAGCACGATTAAGCATTAACAGTGTTCCTCCTTGTCTTTTCTTGTCATAAGTTATTATTCTCCTTATCTTCTTCTATGCCATTCACAACGACCGACACAATAACGAACACTGCAATAGCAATTACTGATATCACAATAAGGACAGCAACAATCAGCATAACGATAGCAAACACAGAAAATACATTTTCTAATACCTGCAATAAAAACATCTATATCACTCCTATCTGATAAACAAGTAAATCATTAGCACTAGTGTAGCAACATAAGCTGCTGCTAAGATAAAGAAATCCCTGTTAGCCTTTTTACAGCTTCTAACAAGCTTACTGTTTAATTTTTGTATATCATCCATTTTCCCACAATCTTCTCTATAGAAATTCAATACAGTAGCATTTGCTTTCATTAGAGCTGTTTTTTCTCTTTTTAGAGTATTGTTTTCTTTTTTTAAATCTTGGCATACTTCTTCCAGTTCTCCGTATTCTTCTTTTAAAAAGGAATACTCTTCTTCTAGCTTGCTATATTTGGATTCCTTTTCTTCTACAATTTCCTGTACTTTTTCGGCACTAAAAACCATATTTACTCGTCTCCTTTCATTTTTAAACGATTACGCAACTCCTCATTCTCCTCTATCAAAAAAATTAATTTACCGTCCAATTCATCAAACGCCTTCATGTTTTTATCCAGTAAGTCCATTAAATTTCTTATAGATTGTTCGTAGCTGCATATTTCTTCTTTTAACCTTTCAACTTTATTTTCAAGTAAGCGATATCTTACATCATCTCTATTCATCATTTTTTACTTATCTCCTTAATGCTTTTGGCAAAAAACGGATTATTTATCATTTTTGGCTTTTCCAAGTCTTCTAATGGAACGCGGTCTATAACCGAAAGGAATAATTCATCATCTGGTCTAGTATTTAAAATCAGTTCATGAATAATCTCTTTCAATCCATCACAGTATTCCTCTAGATCATCACAATATCTTTCTAAATATTCCAAATAGCGTTCATCGCCATATTTCACAAAGCCTTGATCACCAACAAAGAACATACTGCACTGAGGGTTGACACTAGGTCTTTTTGGTTTATAGAGTTTCATAAATCTAATCTCTTATACTTTCTCCAGAATCAGCCAATAGCATGATTGCGTGTCCTCTTGGCGAATCATTTACTTCAATATGAGTTACTAACATATTTCCAAAATGGTTATCCATGAATGTGTCACTATGAGTGATTTCCCATTTTGTTCCTTGTATACAAAAATTCCAACTTTTACATCTAATGTCAATGAGTTCATCTTCATCAACCCTAGCTAATATTTCATTTATTCTCATTATTTTACTGTTCTCCTTTTACTTCTAAGTCTTCAATGTAATCATCATCTTTATGTGCAGTTAAATATTTTAATAATTCTGTATCTGAAGCATTAGGACCATAATATAAATCATCAGGATAATAGAACTTAGTAAACTGCGTATACCATCCACTTTTTTTTAAAATATTTATTAAAACCCATTACTTGAATTTTTCTGACATATAATTTAGGTGTTAATTTTAAAGTCAGCATTTTAATATCAGGTGTTAAATACTCAACTTCCCAGTTCTTCTCATTTCTTAAAAATGAGGTTCTTTCTTCTTTATTCTTCAGCATCTTCAATCACCTCCTAGAAAATTAGATATATTTGTTTGTACATTTTTAGGTTTCACTAACATTTCATTCTTAGCACGATTATAAAAGTTTTTATCAATTTCAAAGCCGTATGCGTTTCTGTTTAGTTCAAGGCATGCTCTTAATGTGCTACCGCTGCCACAGCATGGGTCGATAACAACATCACCTTCATCGGTAAATATTTCTATTAACTGTTTGAGCACATTCACCGGTTTCTGTGCTGGATGGATTTTGGGAATATCTTTCCCGTCCTTTTCCCATTTAAACCAATTGAATATCATTCTTCCTGTTCCTCTGATATTCTTTCCTGTCTCTTGATCAGTCTGTACTCCATTTCTGAACTTTGGTAATTTACCCCTATACATAACTAGTGCGTATTCAGTGGCTCCAACTACTCGCATATTAGCCTTCAGTACTTGAGGACTGTAATTCTTAATAAAAACCAAAGGAATGTAGTTCACAAATCCATGGTTTTTGCCAGCATCGATTAGAGTTGGCATCTGTTCAAAAGAACAGAACACTATCATGCATGGACTGTCTGAACTTCTTCCACGCTTCTGCTTCTTGTGGTCTTCCTTCTTCAACATGCGCGAACAGAAATGGAAATATTCATACAGGTTGAAATTGAAATCGCTATTGAATGCTGACTTACCAGCTAATTTTGATTCACCGTTCTTGTTATCACCGCCGTTATACCACATTGGATTGCTGCCATAGAAATTATTGCCAACGTTATAAGGCACATCGGCAATGATCAACTGGGCTTTTGGTATCGCATATCTCTTATAGTTCTGCATACTGTCTCTATATATTTCGCATTTAGTCATCATCAATCACCTCTCTAATCTTTGACAACTTTTCAAGTAATGCCTTATTTTCACATTCTGCATTGTCTAGATCATATTCGAGGTTGGCGAATATGTTTTCCAAATCAGTGCAGTATCTTTCTAATGCTTCGGCATATTCTTTATAATTTACTAACGATTTACCTTTTGTGTCTAAAAAAAGGCTAAAATCTCTTTCTTTAGGTCTCTTAACCTCTCTAATGCTTAACTTCTTAGTTGGCTTCTTAACCCAATTTAAGAAGTTCTCTTTTGAATAGAATGGGCAATCTGCTTCACAACTTCCAACATCGCAAGGAACATCAATTCTATTTTCTTTTAAAGAATTGTTGAAATCATCACAGACACAATTTCCTTCCACTTCCATTTCACCAATGAAGTTAGCGACTGCTTCTAACTTTTTATCATTCACAATTGCCATATTTTTCAGACTCCTTTCTTTTCTCTTCTGCCTTCTGGATTGCTCTTTCAATCTCTCTATTGATTTTCAACTTCTGATAGTCTGCTACTTTATCAATATCCAAATAGCCAAGACATACCAATTCAGTAATACAGATAAGAACATCTGCTACTTCTTCGTGGAGATTGTCTTCATAATCATCATGAAAACCATATCTCTTTACTTTTGAGATGGCTTGGATTAACTCAGCACACTCTTCTGATGTGATTGTAAGAGTTAAATCATCACCATTTGTATGTGCCACTTTATCTAATCCAAGTATTATTAGTTGTGGATAATTCAATAATCCTTTTAGTTTTCCGATCTCTTTAAACATTTTTTATAAATCTCCTTATAGTCCTTCCATCATTTTTCTTAATTCAGCAACCTCTTCATCAGAGACATGCTCATTATCTTTTTCTTTTTCTTCTGCTATCGGTACAGGTTTCTTCTTAGCTGCTAACTCTTCAGCAACTGCGATACAGAACGCTTTTAAGTTCTTGATTCTATCGAAACCATATACTTCACATTTCTCATATGTTTCTGAGTAATAGTCTTCTAATCCTTTAGACAAAAGAGAATTATAAATTCTGTCTTCCCTAGTCTGTCTTTTAGACTCTTCTTTTATTCTTTTAGACTCTTCTTTTAGACTCTTCTTATTAGGGTGCACTTCTTGGTGCACTTCTTGGTGCACTTCTTGGTGCACTTCTTGGTGCACTTCTTGGTGCACTTCTTGGTGCAGTTTAGCACCACTCACTTGATTGTTTGATTGGTATCTATCCCAATTCAGCACCGTTACTTTAGTGCCTTTACGCTGTATGTCTAACTTAATTTTTCCGCATTCCTCTAATAAGCCGAGATATTTTTTAACAGTATGCTTCGACATATGACATCTTTCAGCAACCTGATTCAGAGAGAGAATGCATTGTCCTCTCTTGATCAAGTCACCATGATGATAATAATCAACAGGATTGGCATGAAGAAGGATGTCAATCCAAAGGTGTAGCATTTTTGAATCATGATAGACTTCGTCATAGTCCATCATATACAACTTGATCCATCTTCTTTTTTCATCCATCTTTCATGTCTTCCTTTCCTTAATTAGAACTGTTCATAATCATAACTTTCGTCAAAGTCACCAAATTCAGCATCGCCGAAATCGGTATTGACTCCAGCATCTTCTAGAACCTTGTCAGCTTCTTCATGTGGCTGTGGTGCTTTAGGTGCTGAACTTTCATGTTCGATTGCTTTAGGTGCTTCTTCCTGTGACTGTGGTTCTTCTTCATTTACAAATGTGACAGGTGCATCAACATATTCTTTTGTACCGTCACTATTGATTACTGCCATGTCAGCATCAATAGCGTTCTGCATATCAATTGACATGATACCCCACTTGCTGATCAACTGACGGAGCATAGTCTTGTATGCCATTCCATCAAAGTCTTTAGACCAGAATGTCCAGTTAGTGCCTTTTCTTTTATCTGCTGCATAGCCTTGAGAATACTTGAGAGCGTGTGCTTCCATCTTCTCTTTAGACCAGTACATTGTCTTTCTGAAGCCGTTTGTATATTCAAACATTGCATAATAGCCGACTGTCTTAGCGTTCTCTCTTACAAGTTCATCATCAATTAATCTGACTTCAATCTCTTCATTTAGAGGGTCATAACGGATTAATTCACCTTCCTTAATCGAAATAACGTTTAATTTTCTATACTGTCCACTTCTGATAGCTAACTGAATGTAGCCTTTATAACCTAATTGGAACTGTGCCACTGTTCCTCTCTTAGTCTTGTAAGGTACAAAGTAGTACTGTCCTAACTGAGGAGAAGGAGATAAGTTGAGCGCTTCACCAAGGAAGGCAGCAGTAATGATACTGTTAGGTTCGCACTCCTGAAGCTTTGGATCATTGACAACTGTAGAAGTAATAGAAGCGATGAAACGTGTTCCATTCTTACCGCCAACAACATCATTGATTTTTCTCTGTACTGCTGGGCTTGCGATAAAAGTACTGAATTTTGCTTTGTTTGTTGTGTCTTTTCTTAAACTGTTTTTAACTGTCATTGTTATTTACCTTCTTTCTTTCTAGGGAATCTTAAATCATAATCGAAACAACCATCATATTTGGCTTTGAGGTAGTCTAGAGATGTTTTTAATTCATTTAGTGCTGAATTTGTTCCTACGATTTTACCAACCAGCATCTTTAGAGGTTCTTTTTCTTCTGAAGAAACATTTACAGGCTCTTGTTGCTTAACTTCTTCCTTTTTCGCTTCTTCTTTCTTCTGATGTTCCTGTTCATCTCGTCTATTGATGATTTCTCTAAATCTTCTTTCCAGGAGTGGCTTAATGTCTTCAAAAGAGCCGTCTCTTAACTTATCTTTATAGACACTTACATCAAACATCTGCTGATCAACATCAGTTTCTTTACATCTAGCCTCTAAATAGATGTCTAAAGACTCACATCTTTGTAAATATGATTTATATGTTTCCTTAGTTCTTTCACATTCCTGTTTGATTGCATCTACTAATGCTTTAGTAGGCTTCTTGTTGTTGATGAACTTCTTAAGAGAACTCCAGCGTGGATCAATAGAGAATACTTTAGTTGCACAATATCCATCAAAGTCATCTCTATGCACATAATCATTAAGAGCCTTATTACAGAGTTTTCTTACAACCATTTCATTCTCTGCTACTTCCTTATCTGTGAATTCCTTAATATCACTAGATAATGAACTGATAGAAGCATCGAACATCTTAAGAACTTCTTTCATATCGTTCTCAAAGTCTGTGTAGACCTTCATCGCTTCTTTCTTGACTGCCTTCTTACTTTCATTGACATTGTCTTTTTCTTTCTTCAGCTTAGAAACAACATCAGATAACTCTTTATAGTTGTCTGCAGTCACCACAATGCCGTCATAGCGCTTCAAATAGGACTTCACAGCCTCTTTAAAGTGTTTTACGTTACAGCCTTCAATCTGCGCTGGAATGACCTTCACAACACTTAAACTAGGCATTTCAGCCACTTCATTGACATCCGTATCAATAGGCTGCATATCTTCTTCCACTGCATCCTGATACTTTACTAATTCATAGCTTTCAGCGTGTTCTTCTTTTAATGCGACTACTGATCCATCTGGTGCAACTGCGATAACTGCACTCACTGCACCGAAAGGCCACTCAAGCCCTTCAACTTTCTTTTTATCATCTGCAAGCATGACTTTGATGATTTCAAAATCAATCTTGTCAGTGACGACTCCGAGATAACCGCCGTATAGACGGTCTTTAATTTCTTGTTTAAATCTCATTCTTTTTTCTCCTTTAAATAAAATTTGGTTCCTTATCTTCCACGATGTGCTTTTGCCAGAAGGCTTCTTCATCTGCCTCTAGCTGCATTAAATCTAAAAGCACCTCGCTTCTTTCAATTCTTCTAATGATAGTTTTTGTCTCGTCACACCATGGCATCATTGCGATAGCAAACAGGACAACGAATTCAGCGCCTGTCACATTCATATAATGAAGGCACTGGCAGTAATATGTCTGAGGCATTGAATCATCGCCCCACTCTTCTTGAAAATACTGCCATTTATTAATAGTGGTTGATTTAATTTCAAGTATTCCGCTTGATCCATCTTCTTTTCTGATTAGAGCACCGTCCAAATTGGCTCGCATCCAATCCTTATCTTTACGTGATAATGAGTAATCCTTTGTATCGATTACTTCGTAGTCATCACCATAGAGTGCTTCAAATAAATTGAACATTACAGGCTCTAAGCGGTTACCCATCTCAATAGCATGATTTGAGACTTGAGGTCTCTTTTGTCTTCCTGTCTTGTCTTCCCAAAGTTCATGAAGAGTGGTGTAGCGGTTGACACCTTCAATTATGCCAGCATCTGAACCGCCAATCCCTTTTCTTCTCTGGGATAGCCACCCTTCTTTTGATTTGGGAATCTCTTCATAGAGACAATCGAATAATCCTTTGAAAGAAGTCATCATACTTCCTCTAAAGCGTTTAGAACATCTTTAATAAGAGCCATGCCACTGTCTCCAGTAACATCAATAAACTTTTCTGCGTTACCTTCAAACAATCTTACAAGAACCTCTTCATTGCCGTTCTTGTCTTTGTGGTAAAGCATTTCAGCGATTTCATCACGCCACTTTCTAGTTCTGCTAAGAGTCTCAAATAGGCTTTCTAGAATGTATTTCTTATCTTCCACGTTATTTACCTCCACAGATTACATACTCAGCAAATAAGAGATTGATACCAAGTGAGCAAGCACATAAGATGTGTACTCCTGTGCTTTCCCAATTATTGCCAGTGAGTACCATGCTGATTAGTGTCACTAGCACAAAGATGTTTAATAAGATAATTACTAGTTTTTCAAATCTATTCATACCCTTTTACCACCCTTCTTATTTTTTGATACTTTCTAGTTCTGCGAACTCTAGGGAATCCGTGTTTTCTCCACATTATTTTTAATAATGGGATTTTATGTCTTGGTTTTCTTCTTTCCATAGAAAATTCTCCTTTTCTGTGATATACTAATCACGTCTGATTTATCAATCTTTTCTGTAATAGATAAAGATTATTTTGAGAAGAAGAGGTTTAGTCCTCTTCTTTTTTTGTGTGTTCTTTTAGGCTATCGCGTGCATTCTTCGTTGTGAGCATAGCGGTACTAACCAAACGACACATTAAATTAGGTTCTTCGATTGCTGCTTCTAATATTTCCTTTAACGCTCCTTTAGATTCTTCATCTCCGAGATTTTCAACAAGATAACCAACTAACGAAATGGCAGTTATTAAAAGCTCTCCACCAAGCATATAAGTTCCTTCGTCTGCTTCGCTTTCTATTTCTAGAGATGTTCCTTTTTCTGTAATAGTTGCTTTAATTTCAACTTCTCTTTCTAATTTGTTTTTCTTTTCTTCTGCTTTCTTCTTTTCTTCTGCAATTTCTAAAACTGTTTTTTCAATTGCTTTAGTAATTTCTTCAGGTGACTTGTTTGAAAGAATAATGTTTGTTAATCTGCCGTCAATTCCATACTCCTTCATTGTTTTTCTTACTAACTGTTCAAAATTTTCCATTTTCTTTTTCTCCTTTGTTTATATTTTGCTCATAAGCACTTAGCGCCAAAGAAAGCATTTATTTGATCAACAGACAAATTATTTAAAAAGGATTGATATATTCAATGTAAGATACACATACGAAGGGTATTTCCAAAAAAATGAAAACGAAACATTCTACAATAATATTATTTGCCTTCTTTGGCTTTAGGTGCCTACGAGCAACTAGAGCTACTTATTCAATTGTCTTTCTTTTAGTGAGCTCCTCTACCACTGCTGCAATCAACTTATCTGAAGGAGCTCTATAGTAATTGTTCATGTAATCCATGAAAGCCTTTCTAGGGATGTAAGTACTTCTTTTACCTGAGTCGTGCTTTACTACTGACCCAGGCATTACACCTTGCTCTATAGCGTTTAG
>ERZ1026888.230-NODE-230-length-33984-cov-4.583454_pt1 | contig 33984 bp, 48 predicted proteins | sample MGYA00380174_ERZ1026888 | MGnify/ENA primary metagenome ERZ1026888 (study PRJEB33269, sample SAMEA4719810) | human gut metagenome | biome: human-associated habitat; feature: organic feature; material: feces | place: Cameroon | collected 2013-10 ...
TAATCCTGCTGGCAGACAATGGTGTTGAAGTCAACAGCGACAATGCCGGTCTGTTAGTGAAGTATCTGGCAGAGGTCATCGCTATGAACCCGGACATCCTGCCGCGGGTAAAGTCGATTGACCACATGGGATGGTCCGATGCAGGCTTTGTGCCGTACACGGACGAGGTCAAGCTGGACTGCGAGGAGCAGTACAAATCTCTGGTGCAGGCAGTCTCCAGCAAGGGCACGCTGGAAGAATGGGCGACCTACGTCGCCCCGCTCCGTCAGAACCTCTATATGCGCCTGATCCTGGCTGCAAGCTTTGCGAGCGTGCTCGTCGAGCGCGTGTCCGCTCTGCCGTTTGTATTGCACCTTTGGGGCGGAACCGGCAGCGGCAAGACCGTGGCCATGATGGTGGCTGCGTCTGTCTGGGGTAATCCGGGCATGGGCAAGCTGGTGCGAACCATGAATATGACGGTCAACTCTATGATGAGTACGGCGTCTATCCTGCGTAACCTGCCGTTCTTTGGCGATGAGCTACAGACGATTAAAAGCCGCTTTGAAAATTATGACACGCTGATCATGCGCGTCACCGAAGGTCTCGACCGCGGTCGTATGACGAACGCGACATTTCAGCGGCAGAAGTCTTGGCTGAACAGCTTTGTTTTTACCGGTGAAGAGCCATGCACGAAGTCTCAGTCTGGCGGCGGTGTAAAAAACCGTGTTATTGAGATTGAGTGCGACCAGCAAATAATCAGCAATGGCAACGCTGTTGTGAATTTTATCACGCAGCATTACGGCGGTGCTGGCAGGGCGTTTATTGAAGCGCTGGAAGGGAAGAATCTTTCGGCTGATTACAATGAGATTATGCGTCTAGTGCTGGAAGTAACGGATACGACCGAGAAGCAGGCCATGGCGATGGCTCTCATGCTGCAGGCAGACAGCATCGTCAGTGATGTTATTTTTGGCAAGCCTGCCGACATCCTGACTCCGCAGGATATTATTGGTTTTGTGAAGAGCAAGGCTGAAGTCGATGTGAGCGAGCGGGCGTTTAACCTCATTGTCGACGTCATCGGTGCCAATGCCGACAAATTCGACACTGAGTTTCACGATTTTGCCGGATATGCCTACTGGGGCAGGCGCAGAAACGATGGCGTAATCATGATTAATAAAACCGTTCTTGAGGAAGAATTAGGGAAGAAAGGCTTTGACTATGCTGCTCTAAAGAAAAAATGGGCAGAAGCCGGTCATTTGCTTAAAACAAAACAAGGCAAATTTTTCGGACTCTATACTTTGAATCATGTTAGAGCAAATTATGTAGCCCTTTATGTAAAAGGTTAGCTAGGTTAGCTAAAGGTTAGCTAAAAAAACCGCTCAACCATGCGGCTTTTAAGACTTTAGCTAACCTAATAACCTAGCTAACCTAATATATATATACGTATGTAAGCTCTAATTTCCAAAAATCCTAAGTTCTAAAGTAATAAAAAATATATAGGATACTCTTTCAGAAAAAGGTTAGCTAGGTTAGCTAAAATTCATAAACCGCTCAACCATGCGGTTTATAGGGTTTTGAAAGGTTATCTTTTAGGTTAGCTAGCTAACCTAAAAGGTCAGCTAAAGGAGGGAAACGATGTTATTTAAAATTTTGAGTACTATGTTACGTGACTTTATTGCAGGGCTGGTTATGGCGGTGGGATGCTACTGTATGATGGTGGCGCAGGCTTTTGTCAAAGCTGCTGTTTGCCTCGCCCGGTTTGCGTGCAAGGTCAATGGGGTGAAATGTGATGTTAAGTAAAATCTGTCTGGTGTTTGCAGTGCTGATCAGTATTGTGTGGATAGTGAGCCTGACGGTGTTAGTTGGTTGCGGTGCTGTATGGGCGCTGCAGAAGTTAGGAGGAATGTAAATGTATATCAAAACGAAAAGCGGAGATTATGTAAACTCCAAGAATATCAGTGGCTTAAGAATCAAATGTTATGGTGGCGATTTTAATGTCGTAGCAGAATGCATCGGTTATTGCGACGAGCCTTGCTTCTATTCCAGTGCCAAGATAGAAGACGCGGAAGCGTATATAAACTTGCTGGCGAACCACCTGGATGAAGTAGAAGAAGCTGCGACCATGCAGTATCCGCGTTGTGCTATCCTCAAGGTGTCGGAGGCTACTGTTGATGCAATGCGTTATAGCTATCGCAATCGCCCGCTCCAAAACGAGCCGCAGCATGTAGCCGGCAAGAACACCAAGCTGTCCGCAATGCTGACCGCGCTTGTTGATGACTTTGCCGCGTCTGGTGATCCTGACAATCTTTTTAAAATCAACGCGTATATCCGCATGTATCTGCAGCAGGAGGCTAAACATGAATAAACAATATCTGATGTTGAATCTGGAGTCTGACACCTTTAAGGGCATGAAGGCCGATTTTGATGAGCTGCTGCAGCAGCTTCTGGAGAAGCTCTTTGCTGGCCGTATTGCTGATGGCTCTATCAGCATGAAGCTGTCCGTCAGCTTGACCGAAACCTATTCCGAAACAATGGGTAAGGACATTTCTGTACCGCTGTTCAAGCACAAGGTTACCGCCAATTACACGGAGAAGCTGGAGAATGCCGGTGCTGTCTCCCTGCCTAACACGTATCTGGAATACGATGAAGAACTCGGGGAGTTCGTCCTGAAGCCTTGCGGCGGCGAGCAGGACATGTTCGCAGAGCAGGATTCCGAGGCTGAGGCTGATGAAGCAACTGTCGATGTTAAAGCCATTCCGCAGGATTGCCGCCGTCCCCTGCAGCTGCGTGATCCTATGTGCAATGACTGCGCTAATCGCGATACCAGCGCCTGCGACCATTGCGATGGCTGCGACAAGTGGGAGCCTATTGCAAAATGATTCCGCTGCGTCCCTACCAGCAGGAGCTGGTGGATAACATCCGCAGGGCAATCGGTCAGGGGCGGCACAGCGTGTGTGCAGTGTTGGGCTGCGGCGGTGGCAAGAGCGTTATTCAGGGCAACATCGCCGCCAGCGCCACAGCACGCGGCAACAGGGTGCTGTTTGTGGTCCACCGCAAGGAACTGTGCCAGCAGATTACCAATACTTTTGCTGCATGCGGCGTAGACTTCTCGCTTTGTACCGTAGGCATGGTACAGACGGTCTGTCGCAGGCTGGCCAAAACGCCGGAACCGAAGCTGATTCTGGTCGACGAGGCACACCACATCCTGTCGCAGAGCTATCTGTCTATCCTGCAGCATTTTCCTGGTGCCGTCGTCTTAGGCTTTACCGCCACGCCGCAAAGGATGAACGAGGGCGGTCTGGGAGCGGTCTTTGAAGAGCTCATCGAGTCAGTGTCGACAGAGTGGCTCATCCAGAACCATTACCTGGCACCCTATAAATATTACGGGGTGCAACTGGCGGATGCCAGCAAGCTGCATACTAAACGCGGCGACTACGACAAGGCCGAAGTTGAAGCTCTTATGAATAAGCGTGCTATTTTTGGCAGTGCTGTTGAGAACTGGCTGCAGCTGGCCAAGGGCAAGCAGACCATCGTGTACTGCTCGTCTATCGCCACCAGCGAGGGCACAGCGGCCGCTTTTAGGGAGCAGGGCATAAATGCTATGCACCTTGACGGAACAACGCCACAGGTGCAAAGACAGGCCGCCGTAGAGGGGTTCCGACGTGGCGAGGTTACGGTCCTTTGCAACGTTGATTTGTTTGGCGAGGGCTTTGACGTGCCTGACTGCGATTGCGTGGTGCTGATGCGGCCTACCAAGTCGCTCACGCTGCACATCCAGCAGTCGATGAGGTCGATGCGTACTAATCCCAACAATCCGGACAAGGTCGCGCTGATCCTGGACCATGTTGGCAATTTCACGCGGCACGGCCTGCCGGATGACGTGCGTGAGTGGTCGCTGGAATCCAAAGCCAAGAAGAAAAAGCAGGAGCTCAGTGTCAAGCAGTGCCCGAATTGCTTTGCCGTGGTCAAGTCAGCAGTGCAGGAATGTCCCTATTGCAAGTACGTATGGGAAAAAGAAGAGCGCGAAGGTCCGGAGGTCGTGGAGGACATCATCCTGCAGGAAGTCGCGCGCATGCCGTATAGTAAGCACATCGAGTGTAAGTCGTGGGCGCAGCTGGAGCTGTTCCGCACTACGCACAGACGTGCTGATGGCAAGGTTTTTAAATTTGCCTGGTCGCTGCACAAAGCGGTGCAGCTGGGGCTGGCAGTACCGGAACGGTACCGCAGTGCAGCTATCCGCCTGCTGCGTCAGGATGAATACAGGAGGTTAAAGTTTGAATAAATCTGAAGCTCAAATCATGAAGGAGATTGAGGTCGCAGTGTCTGCTGCAGGGCACAAGATTTTCCGCGTCAATGTTGGCGAGGGCTATCTGTACCGCACGCAGCCGACGCAGGCGACGCTTGACCTTGAGAACAAGCGCAGCCGCTGGTTCAAAAGCGGACCGCCGCAAGGCTACAGCGATTTGTCTGGCGTAGCGTATCCGTCAGGCAAGGCAATCTTTATCGAGTGCAAGACGGCAACCGGCAAGCCGACGCTGCAGCAGTGCGTATTCCTGTTGGCGATGTTGGCGGCGGGTGCCAATGCCGGTATCGCACGCAGCTCCGAGGAGGCGTTGGCGATTTGCGAGATGACGGACGACCTGCGTCAGAAGATGGGGGAGTATATCCATGGCTGGTTGGTTAAGCTTAGGCAGCGTGGTAAGTGATCCGTGGCCTGGTTGTACCGACAGCGAGTTCTGGGGGCAGCTGCTACAAAGCGCTGCCCGCCATGATCACAAGCTGTATGTTAAGCTCATCGGTCTGCGCTTTGCCGGAGCAGAGCTGCTGCCTAGTGCACGCTTCGGTTTGCGTCTGGTCATGGCTAACGAGGCGACGGTGACTCAGCAGGAGGCGAGGGAGCTGCTTGCTCCCCACTCTGAGCTGCTACTGAATTTATTTTTACACATAGGAGGTGGCGCAGGTGGACAACAAAAAACTGATACATGATACTGTTGTGGCAACGCTGGCTGCCTTAAATAGCCAGCCTAAGCCGCAGGATTGCTATAAGGCGACGGAAGCACGGCTGTATGCTTACTCGACGCTGCGCGCGAACATTGAGCAGTACAAGCTTGATATCCGCGACCTGAAGGCGGAGCGTGTCACGGAGAAATCTAAAGACATTACCTGCTGGGGCGGCGCAAGCTCACGCTTGACTCCCGAGGAAAAGCAGCAGGCACGTATTATGGCTGTAGAAGTTAAGCTGGCGCGTGATCAGGCGGAAGTTGATAAAATCAACCGCATCCTTGACCGGCTGGAAATCAGCGAGGGTACAGACGCTGTTGATATCATCCGTCAGGCGTATTTTTTCTGCGTGCCTTTGGATGATATTGCGCTGCGTGAAGGTGTGTCGCTCTCGACCATCCAGCGCAGGCGTACGCGCCTGGTGCGGCAGCTGGCGTTGATGTTATATGGAGCGGAGGCATTGATGTGAGATTCGTAGATTTTTTCGCAGGAATCGGCGGTATTCGCTTAGGCTTAGAGCAAGCCGGGCATAAATGCGTCGGCTTTTGCGAGTGGGATAAATACGCACGAACGGCGTACAAAGCAATGTATAACACGGAAGGAGAGTGGGAAAACCACGATGTACGAACAGTTGGAGCTTGTGACGTACCCGACGCAGACCTCTGGTGTTTCGGCTTCCCATGCCAGGACATCAGCGTTGCAGGAAAACAAAAAGGCCTGCAAGAAGGTGAGCGAAGCGGATTGTTTTACGAAATTATGCGACTGCTTGCCGGCCGTAGGCAAGAAGATAGACCCCGATGGCTACTCGTTGAAAATGTTAAAAATCTACTTAGCATTGGAAACGGATTTGACTTCGCGCGGCTGCTGCTTGAAGTGGGGGGGGTACGGGTACTCTCTCCAATGGCAAGTGCTTAACTCAAAAGATTTCGGCGTTCCCCAAAACAGGGAGCGCGTGTTCATTGTCGGCTATCTTGGAGACATCCGTGGACGAGAAGTATTTCCTCTCCGACGAACAGACGGCGAGAATCCTTGCGAACTCAAGGAGATAACACAGGGTTTAAGCATGGCATATCGTGTGTATAATCCGGACGGAATAAGTAAAACGCTTGCTGCCGTTGGCGGTGGTGCTGGTGCTGGTGCTAAAACAGGCTTGTATGCTGTGAAAGTTCTGAAGCCGTATGGCTCAACAGGTGATGTATGCGGATTAAAAATTACTGAAAATAAAACAGGTATAGCGTCAACGTGTGCTGCACGTGATTATAAAGGCATCAGCAGGCATGCCGGCAACGCTGTTGTCTGCATGAGTATCAGAGGACAGAAACTGCAAAAGCAGATTGATGTAGCTCTGACCATTGACACTGGTTGCAGAGATAATTTAACGCGTAAGCAGACTTGTTGCGCAGTGTTAACGCCAGACCGAGGAGAGAAACGGCAGAACGGCAGGCGAATAAAAGAGCCGGGAGACCCTAGTTTTACTTTGACGGCGCAGGATAGACACGGCGTAGCGCTGCTTGATAAAAATATACGTATCCGCCGATTAACTCCGCGTGAGTGTTGGCGTTTACAAGGCTTCCCGGATGAATATTTTGACAAGGCAAGGGCAGCAGGCATAAGCGATACCCAACTGTATAAGCAAGCAGGAAACGGCGTTACTGTTAATGTGTCACGTGCTATCGGTGAAAGATTAAAGGAGGTTGAAAAACATGATGAATAAAGAAGAAGTTCGCCAATATTGGCGACACCAGAAACGAATGGCGGCCTTAAAAGTTTTTTGTTTATCGCTTATAGGCACAGCGATATTGATTGCAGGTTGTGGGGAAACAGCAGAAGAAATTGACGCGAACAACGCCAAAAGCAGAGCTGCCGTTGAAGCTGCCAGCGCGAATAATAATATCAAAAGCACCGGTAGTGTTATTGCTAAAAAAGTAGGTGGTAGCGCAACTATTATCTTGCCAGACAATCAGAAGTTGCAACTTGTTACATGGAAAAATGACAATATGTGGGTGCTTTATCGTCCTATGAGAGCTGATGAACAGGCGGAAACTTACACTTATCAAGAAGATAGCAAGTTTGGACTTATAGAAGCAAAGATTACCATTCGTGAAGTGAAAAAATAGATAAGGAGGGTGAAGAACATGGAACATCAAGAAAAGCTCATCAAGGCTGTTAATGCAGAGCTGGAAGAATGGCTTTGCTCCGGCGATGTTGATTATCTGCATAAGGCTATGGCTGTTATTCGCACGGCGATTGAAAAGGAGGATGAACATGAGTAAAAATTTAATCCCCGAAATCGCTAAGATGCTCGGCGTGGAGCTGGGCGAAGAATTTAAAATTAAGGGTTATGACGGATTGACTTATAAGCTTACCGATAATGGGCTAGAATTAACTACTGTTGATGGTCAGAAAACGAAATGGTTCGACAACGGAGCATTAAACAGCTTGCTGAAAGGCAAAATGGAAATCGTCAAACTTCCGTGGAAGCCGAAGAAAGGCGAGACCTATTGGACATTCATTCTTTATGATTCTGATATTAGGTTGGGTATTGAACCTCACAAGTGGCTTGACGACATATTTGACTTTGCACTTTTTAAAGCAGGATGGATATATCGTAGCTACGAGGAAGCCGAAGCGGCACTCCCTGCCGTAGCGAAGGCAATGAATATTGAATATAAAATTTAGGAGGATTATTATGACTACATATAGAGAATTTACATCGTTTATTAATGATGAACTTGTTCGCGTAGGAAATTTGTTTACGGAAAAACAGCAGCAGTATTCTGCTGGTGCTGATCCGCTGTCAAACTTCCGTACCGGCGCAATGCTGGAGCATCACGATGGTGGTTATGACATGATGTATGCGGTGGCTAAGGGATATCTGAACAAGCACATTGCTTTCCTCTACGACCATGGTATTGCCGACAAAACGGAAGAATCCTTGCGCGACATGGTGGTCTATGGTCTGATTATGTTGTACATGGTCAAGAAGCACAAGGAATGGCTTGCGCACGTGAAGGAGTGAGGCTAGTGAGCAGTAAACGTAAACTTAAGCGCCGCAATCCTGCTCCGGTGGCAGGCTTTAAATACGAGCGCATGTGTCAGACGGTGTCTGAGCAGGCAATCTATCGCGTGCTGGCTGTTGCAATTGACATCCTCTGGAATGATTTCGGTGGTCTGCAGCGCAAGGACCAGCGGCGAAGTTCTTCGCAGAGACGTTCCGTAAGCGTCTGGAAGTTGTCGACCAGGGCTTTACACCGACGCAGCAGGCAGCTATGGACGAGCTGCAGCGCCAGGCTGGGTATAGCGTAGTGTTTAATGCAAAATAATTTAATGGCCGTTCATCTGTTGGTGGGCGGTCATTTTTTTAAATTTATGACTTGCAATAATTGCTATTAAGAGTTAACATAACATTAATGGGACACCATACATGTTATAATATAGAAAATAAAATCAAGGGAGGTAATCAAATTGATTAGAAATTTGCAAACTCTAAATTTTAGTTATCTGTTCAATTACACAATTGCCGGAGAGGATCTGCAGAAGCTTCGTCTGGCTACACAAATGCTTGCAGAGTATGATGTTGCTAAGGTTGCACAATATCTCCTGATGGATGAAGCAGAGCTAAATGCACAAGCTATTGAGACTGAATTGCAAAAACGCGAAACCATTTACAATGATGTTGTTGATTGGAAACGTGAATCTATGGATTCCGGCATTAGATATACTGATAAAATCCTTGTTCGCACTATGATTGCTGATGGGAAGACAAATGCAGAAATTGTAAAATATGCTAAAGTTACGGAACTCTATATCGAAAAAATCAGATTAAAAGAATTTTATATTTTTAGCTATGATGTACCGCATGATATGGTTTGGGCTGGCAGGGCGCGTTGGCAGACAATCGAAGAAGAACAAGATTTGAATCATGCAAATGCTTTTGATCAAATCCGTTGGTTGGAGCATGTTTCTCTGGAGAATATTAGCCAGGATGATGTTGAGCGTATAATCAGAAAAAGTCCTTACTTTGAAGGCGAACGGGTATATTTCACTGAATATATTATTACCAAGGAGCTGTATAACGAATTGCTTGCATGCGAGGAAGCTGCAAAGACAAAGAAGGCAGCTGACGAGCTGATGGAAGAAATTGCTTATTGCGAGGACATGATTGCAGAGCATAAAAAGCATAAATTGCATCACGAAAAAGACGTACCCGCACTGCGTAAGCAATACAACGATCTTAACAATGAAGGTGGTGAAGGTTATATCCCGCATTTCTATACTTTTGAAGCTTTGGCTTATTTTGAAGAAAAATTAGCGGCTTTAAAAAAAACTAAAAAATGACTTGAAGCCGTGAAAAAAAAGCGGTATAATATAACCACGGAGAAGTGTCGATAAAAAGGCATTTTGCCTGCCCCTTTTTGTTGCGAAGCGGTGCGTATTTTGACTGAATGCGCACCGCTTTACTATATTGTGTATGTAGCGTCTGGCTTTTAGCTGGGCGCTTTTTTTATGCCCGGAAGCCGTAACCTAAGGGACGGGACATCCCTTTCTGTTCTCAAATCCTCAGCGGTAGTCCGGGCACCAACCAATCAGGAGGTTGCTATGAAAATCATTGATATGCCCATCGGCGATGTGGTTCCATATAAAAACAATCCACGGCGCAATGATGCAGCTGTGAAGCCGGTTATGGAATCCCTTAAAGAATTCGGCTGGAAGCAGCCTATTGTTATCGACAAGGACAATGTCATTGTCTGTGGTCATACGCGCCTGCGTGCTGCTAAGCGACTTAAGATGAAGACTGTACCGTGTGTGATGGCTGATGACCTCACGCCGGAGCAAATTAAGGCGTTCCGCCTGGCAGATAATAAAACCGCCGAGTTTGCAAGCTGGGATATGGATATGCTAAACAGCGAGCTGCTTGATATCAAAGGTATAGACATGGGCGATTTTGGCTTTGATATGCCGGAGCCTGAACCGGAAGAGGATGCTTTTGATGTGGATGCAGCGCATGAGGAAGCTGCCAAGAATCCTGTCACTACGCCGGGCACTCTTTATCAGCTCGGGAACCATCGCTTATTATGTGGCGATTCAACAAATCGTACTGATGTAGCACGTTTATTGGGGGGGCAAATGGTTGACATGGTGTTTACGGATCCTCCCTACAATGTCGCTTACCAAGGCGGCACAAAAGACAAGCTCACCATTAAAAACGATTCCATGAGCGAGACTGAATTCAAAAACTTTTTAGATGCAGTGTTTGATAATTATTTTGCCGCGATGAAGCCTGGCGCGTCCTTTTACGTGTGCTATGCTAGTCGCAGTGCGGTCGAGTTCCGGCAGGCTATTGTCGATGCCGGTCTGCTGCTGAAACAGGACCTTGTCTGGTGCAAGAACACGTTTACGTTGGGACGGCAGGACTACCAATGGCAGCATGAGCCCATCCTTTATGGCTGGAAGCCTGGCGCGAAGCACCGCTTTTTTGGTGGCCGCAAGTTGTCGACTGTTATCCCGGACAACTATCCGGTGGAGGTTGGCTACGATGCCGATGGGCATCAGCTCATCCACATCAGCATCGGACTGAAGACCGTCTGTCTGCGTGCCGACAATGTGGAGGCTGTGGATACGGAAGAGGTCAACAGTGTAATCCATGTTGACAAACCCACGCGCAACGCCGAGCATCCCACCATGAAGCCGATTGCCCTCTGTGCTAAGTGCATCAAGAATAGCTGCCAGCAAGGTGATGCCGTGCTTGATTTGTTTGGCGGCTCTGGCTCCACGCTCATTGCCTGCGAACAAATCAACCGCCAATGCTACAGCATGGAGCTTGATCCTGTGTATTGCGATGTCATCGTTAAGCGTTGGGAGGCTCTGACCGGCAGGAAGGCCGAGGTAATCGGTGCCGAATCCTGAGAATTTACGCGTACCAAGCTCGAGCGAAGCTCGAAAAAACGGCTCTGCTGGCGGTCGCGCGTCTGGTGAAGCTCGCCGCCGCAAGCGTGCCATGCGTGAGGTCCTTGACGACCTGCTGCAGATGCCGCTAAAACGTGGCGAGCTGAAGAATGTTGAGTGCCTGGGTGACCTGATGGGGCCGAACGGCAAGATTAACCTGCTGAACGGTAAAATAAATGTAACCGTGGAGCAGGCTGTGTTGCTTGGTCAGGTGGTTCTTGCCATGCAGGGCAATACCAAGGCTGCGACGTTCTTGCGGGATACTGCAGGGCAGAAAATTCTTAAGGATGCCGAAGAGCAGTCTCAATATGAGGACGATGGCTTTACCGACGCAATCAAGCGCAGTGCAAAGGATGTGTGGAAATAATGGGCATCGTTGGCAGGCTGCGCAGTATTATCAAACCTGTTATCAAGTTCTATGAGTTTAGTAAAAAACAAATGCAAATCTTGACGTGGTGGTGTGAAGATTCTCCCTACCACGATTACAATGGCATCATAGCTGACGGCTCCATCCGTGCTGGTAAAACGGTAGCGATGGCCGTCTCTTTTGTTATTTGGGCAATGGACAGCTACGATGGCCAGAACTTTGCTATGTGCGGTAAAACCGTAGGCAGCTTCCGGCGTAACGTCTGGAAATGGCTCAAGCCTGTATTGCTAGTGCGTGGCTATCAGGTGGAAGAATCACGCACGGAGAACCTTATTGTGATAGCTCGCAAGCAAGGCAGCACGATGAAGCTGAATTACTTCTACGTGTTCGGTGGCCGCGACGAGTCCTCGCAGGACCTTATCCAAGGTATTACTTTGGCTGGTCTGTTTTGCGATGAGGTCGCGCTCATGCCGGAGTCATTCGTCAACCAGGCGTCTGGCCGCTGCTCTGTGCCGGGAGCTAAGCTCTGGTTTAACTGTAACCCGGACAGCCCGATGCATTGGTTCCTGCTACGCTGGATTGAGAAGTGCGACGAGAAGCGCTTGCTGCATATCCACTTCCTGATGGACGACAATCCGTCGCTATCCGACGAGGTGCGTGAACGCTACCGAACAATGTATTCTGGTGTGTTCTACCGCCGCTTCATTTTAGGCGAGTGGGTAATGGCTCAGGGCGCTATCTATCGTGATGCGTGGAGTGAAGAGCTGCTTTTTGGTGATGACCAGCTGGAGTATTTGCTCAAAAATCTGCACATCATGAAGCGCTCCATCACGATTGACTATGGTACAGTCAATCCTATGGTTTATCTTGATGTGCTCGATGATGGGCGCGACCTGTGGTTTATCCGTGAGTATTATTGGGACAGCCGTGCTGAAGAAAAGGAGAAGGACAACAGCCAATACGCCGACGACCTGCTTGAGTTCGTCCGTGGCGTAGAGCTGTGGCCGACAAATGTGATCATAGATCCATCTGCAGCAAGCTTTAAAATTGAGCTGCGTAACCGTGGGCTGCGCGCAAAGGAGACGGTGGAAACAATCAACGCCGACAATGATGTCATTGAGGGCATCCGCAAGGTGAACACGCTGCTAACCCGTCGCCGCATCCATTTTTATTGTGGCTTAGTGCACACGCTGAAGGAGATGCAGTCCTATTGTTGGGACGACAAGGCTCTGCAGCAGTCTGGCAAGGAGAAGCCTATTAAAGTAGCTGACCATGCGCCTGATGCGGTGCGCTACTATGTATCAACAGTCATCAGGCCAAGGAGGATAGCAAATGTCTAAAAGAAAACGCAGGCGCGCCCTGGACAAAGCTCCTGAGCCGCAGCCAATACGCAGCAGGGCGCTCGACGCTTTTAGCAATGTACTGGCTCGTTTGGGTGCTGGCACTCCGAACCTGTTGGAAGGCACGGAGTACAGTCTGCAGCGCATGTCGCGTGATTTTAATACTCTAAATGCTCTCTATCGTGAGAGCTGGATTGTCCGTCGCATCATCGACGTTATCCCGGCGGACATGTTGAAGAACTGGATAACGATTACCAGCGGCCTGGACCCCGATGTAGAGAAGCGGCTCAGTCTTACCCTGCGCCGTACTCAGCTCATTGACAAGCTTAAGCGTGGCATGCAGTGGGGCAGGCTCTATGGTGGCGCTTTGGGCGTGATGCTGGTCAAACACCAAGGATACGACCTTAGCCAACCGCTGCAGCTTGACTGGATAATGCCTGGGGACTTCGCAGGGCTGCTCATCTTCGACCGCTGGAACGGAGTTAACCCATCCAGCGAGCTTATCGAAGATATTAGTGATCCTGATTATGGCTTCCCGAAGTATTACACTGTGACTGATCCTGCCGGTGGTGGCTCTGTAAAGATTCATCATAGCAGGGTAATTCGCTTCACTGGCAATACGCTTCCGTTCTGGGAGGAAATAGCAGAGATGCAGTGGGGAGCTTCTGTGGTCGAGTCTGTTTTTGATGAGCTGCGTAAGCGTGATAACGTGAGCTGGAACATTGCGCAGCTGACCTTCATGGCGAACATCCGCGTGCTTAAAATGCAGGACTTAGGTCAGCTCCTAGCGGCGACAGACAGTGAGTCGCAGGCTGAGCTGCTGCGAACGCTGGAAGCTCAGAACATGTTACTGAACAATATGGGTATGCAGGTCATGGATGCTGCAGATGGTCTGGAAACGCACCAGTACACGTTCGGCGGCCTTGCTGACTGCTATCAGCAGTTTATCATGGACATCAGCGGCGCTGCTGAAATTCCGGTGACGCGTCTGTTCGGGCGCTCGCCCTCCGGTCTTAATGCTACAGGCGAGAGTGACCTACAGAACTATTATGACATGATAGCTGAGAAGCAGGAGTCTTATCTGCGTCCTATCTTGAACAAAGTGCTCCCGCCGTTTATCATCTCGACGCTAGGCAGCCTGCCGGACGACTTTGACTTTGAATTTGACCCGGTTGCAGAGCCTACGGATAAAGAGCGCGCCGACCTTGCCAAGTGTGGCACAGACAATGTTGTGGCTGCCTACAATGCTGGTCTTATCTCTCAGCGCACTGCCCTGAAGGAGCTGAAGCAGCAGAGCGAGCGCACCGGTGTCTGGACGAACATCACCGATGAGGACATCGAGCGTGCGTCCGACTCCGTGGAGCCGCCTGGCGAGATGGGTGGTATGTTTGGCGGCATGGGCGGTGGCGAGGCTGCTGGTGCTGAACCTCAGTAAAATAAACCGCCTGAATCCGAATAAACAACTTGCAATAATTATGCATAAGAGTTAACATGTACACACTAAAAATTATGGAGGTTAGTATCATGGATAAAACTAAACTTAACCTGGAACGCCTGCGTGCTTATGATGCTGAATGGGAAGAAGATAAGCATCCGCGTGCTGAAAACGGACAGTTTACTTCTGGTGCTGGTGGCAGCGCTGGTAAAAAATCAGAACCGGAAGCGTCTAAATCTCCGCTCCGTCAGGCTGCCGAGACGATTCAGGGCGAGTCTAAATGGGAGCATGAACAGAATATTAAGCTTTTGAAAGACTTAGAGAAAGCTGAAAAAGACGGAGAACACAAGATAGTTATTAGCTGGATTATAAATGATATGCGTCAGGGTATGAGCGCCAAGGAAGCTTTTGCCAAGGCAGACAAAGATGTGAAAAACGGCATGGTTGGCGGCGGCCCCTTAGGCGAAAGGCTTTTACGTAAATGGTGGAAGAACTGGAGCTCTAAGTGGGGACCGCAAGAGGAAGAGGGTTGATGATTGGATAAATTATGAAAAAATTTAAAATGCCGCGAGTCATTGAGCGCTCTTATGCCAGCGCCATTGACCGCTTGATGCAAGGACTGAAGCGTGAGTTATCTCACGTTGCCAGTCCTTTTTTTATTGCTGACATAATGCGTCGGCTGGCTCGTTCGCCGACTTTCATCCAAGCCTGCGACCAAATCGCGCGATTAATGGCCACGCATCTGTTCCGCGATGGGCATAAGACGTGGCGTGCTGCAGCAGCTGAGGGCAGCAAAGGGCGAATCATTCGCACCGCTCTACAGCGCGAGCTTGCCTCACCACGCGTCGCAAAAGTGTACGAGGGTATAATCAGTCGTAACGCTGAATTAATCCGCTCTATGCCGCTCACGCTGGCTGACAAGGTGGCTCACAAAGTCGCTGAAGGTTATGAGCAAGGCTTGCGACCGGAAGCAATGATAGACGATATCCTCAAGGAGTACCCGCACATGACCGAAGCTCATGCAAGGCTCATTGCCCGCACGGAAACGTCTAAAGCCAGCACGGCTCTGACGCAGGTGCGGTCTGCTGAAGCAGGGCTTGAGTGGTACGTCTGGCGTACAAGCGAGGACTCTCGTGTGCGTTCCGCTCATGCTCATATGGATGGCGTGATTATCCCTTGGGGCGAAGCTCCGGCGCCGGAACTGCTGAACCATGAGAAGTCGCAGGGGAATTACCATGCGGGCAACATTTATAATTGCCGCTGCTATCCTGAACCGCTTATCAGGTTTGACCAGGTGGCGTGGCCAGCTAAGGTGTACCGCAATGGTAAAATCGAGCGCATGGGCATAAAACAATTTAAACGATTACTACCTGGAGGTGAGCTATGAGCAAGGCATATTTTGGCTCACGAATCTCCGATCACATCCTTAAAACGCCAGAAGGCTTTCTGATCTGCAAGGACGTTCCGATTGCTCGTACAGGTACGCAGCAGTATCGAGGCTGCGAGTTCGGCGGTCCGGTCGCTGATGGCATTTATAATGTTCAGCGTCCTGAAGCTGAAGTCTTTGACCGTGCTGCCGTGGCAAGCTTTGAAGGCAAGCCTGTGTGCGATGAGCATCCGGAAGAAGATGTAACCCCTGATAACTATGGGCGGTACATGAAAGGCGTGTGCCGTGATGTGCGTCGGGGCGATGGCGACCTAAGTAATTGCTTGGTCGCTGATTTAGTTATTTACGATGCTGACCTTATCAATAAGATTGAGGCCGGCAAACGCGAGATATCTTGCGGCTATGACTGCTTGTGGAACCCGACGAGTGACTCCAGCTATGACCAGCTGGAAATCCGCGGTAACCATGTAGCGGTTGTTGATAGAGGCAGAGCGGGGCACAAGGTGGCCATCCGTGATACTGCCGACGATAAAAAAGGAGGTACAAAAATGTCTAAATCTTTGATTGGACGTATTCTGCGAGCGCTGGCTCGCGACGAATCTACTACACCGGAGGACATGGAGGCTGCTGCAAAACTTGCAGGTAGTTCTGATGCTGAGCCACGTCCTCAGCCTGCTCCTGCTCCTGCAGCTCCAGCAGCTCCCGCAGCTCCTGCAACACCTGCAACACCTGCAACACCTGCACCTGCTGCTGTGCCGCAGCCTGACAATAAACCTGCTGCTATGGATGAGGCTACCGAAGCACGCTTCAAGAAAATTGAGGACGCGCTGGAAGCCATCAGCTCTAAGCTGAATCCTGCACCGCCTGCTGCAGAGCCTAAAAAGGATGCTCTGGACGCGCTGGAGGAAGAACTCCAAAAGAAAGCGCCTGCTGCTGCTGCTCCTGCTGGTGACGAGGACGATGTAATCGAGCCGCCTGAAGATATCAATGCGCAGGATGCAGCGCCGGAAGAAGATGTTGAGGGTGAATGTGCTACCAACGCCAAAGAAGCACGTGACGCAGCTATGGCTTTAATCAAAAATCTGAAACCTGCTGTCGCAGCCATCCCTAATGAGGCTCAGCGCAAACGTGCGGCTGATTCTCTGGCTATCCTCATCAAAGGCTCTATGCAGCATGATGCTCAATATGGCGAGCTGATGCAGATGCGTCGCCGTGCTGCTGCGCAAGACCGCAAACCTGCAGCTGATGATTACGATCTGGGCCGTGAGATTGCAAAAAAATACAATCCCCACTATAAAAATCGCTAAGGAGGCAAAACTATGAGTGGTAAAGCAATTGGTATCTCTATGAATTTTGGCTATCCCGGTAACTACGCCCGCACTCCGGACGATATCGTGGCCAGCCGTCTGTTAAACGAAGAAAGCGAAGCTATCCCGTTTGGCGCTGCCGTCTGCATTAAAGATGACAACACTTATGAAGCTGTTGGCGCTGCAACTACCGCTGCTGATGTCGCTGGTATTGCGCTGCGTGTTGTTAAGCAGGCAGTGTCTTATGCAGAGCAAAATAAAACCGAGTATCAGCCTGGTCAGTATATGTCTGTGCTGGAACGTGGCGCTGCTACTGTTGTATGTAATGTTGGCACTCCTAAGGCTAATGGTAAAGTGTACGTGCGTGTTAAAGCTAATACATCTATCGCTAACGGCGTTGTTGGCGGCTTTGAAGCTGCAGCTGACAGCACTAACACCATTGAAATTCCGAATATGCGCTGGACTAGCGGCGCAATGGATGCGAATCGTGTCTGCGAGGTTACTCTGCTGACTCGTGCTTCTGCGTAAAATAAGGAGGTGTAGATAATATGACAACTGGAAAATTTGGCTTTTATAGCCCGGACGCTGGTATGCGTAATCTGGGTAATTTTGCCATGCAGAATGGTGGTCGAAAAAGATTCCGCGGCTCCGCATGGGATGCTGCTGCCAGCTCTGGCATGGCGTATATTACAGGCGAACTTGAAAAGGTTGATCCTAAGCTGCGCGAACCGCTGACCAGCGTAACCTGGCAGCGCGATATTGTCGCCAAGACTGGCGGCGGCTGGGTAGAATTCACTTCTACTTTTGATGTTGACTATGCTACTTCTGGCGCAAACGCTAACAGTATTACTGCTCCCGGTGCTACTACTATCCCTGTAATGCAGGTCAACACTAGCAAGAACATGTTCAAAGTATCCACCTGGATGCACGCTATGCAGGTTCCGTTTATCGACCAGGCAAAAATGAAGCAGATTGGCCGCAATCTGGAAGACTTGCTGGATAAGGGCGTTAAACTCAACTACAACAAAACTCTTGACCTCAATGTATACAACGGCTTCAAGGAGGCAGGTACTACTGGCCTGCTGAATGATCCGGAAGTCGTTACCTACACTGTGGGTAATGGTGCAAATGGCACTCCCGCATGGAACACTAAAACCGCGGATGAGATCCTGCATGACATCAACAATGCGCTGGTGGATGCATGGGCTGCATCCGAGTACGACATGAAAGGCATGCCGAATCATATTCTGATTCCGCCGAAGCAGTATGCTTACATCACCATGCAGAAGGTTTCCGACGCGGGCAACATCTCCATCATGGAGTATTTGATGCAGAACAATATTGCTAAAGAGCAGGGCGGCTCTATCACCATTGAGCCTTGCCGTTGGTGCATCAAGGCTGGCACCGGTCAAAAAGACCTTATGATGGTTTACGTCAACGATGAGGATATGGTTAACTTTGATTTGACTGTGCCTATCACCCGCGCGTATACTCAACCGTCTGTTGAGCGTGCCGCTATCCTGACTTTGTTTGCAGCGCAAATCGGCCAGGTAAAATTTATGTATTACCAGCCTGTCGCATACCACATCGGTATCTGATTAGGCAATATTTTAGCCAGGCGTTTATCGTCTGGCTTTTTTATTTGAGGAGGACAATCAATGGTTATTTTAACTAAAAAACGCTTTGGCTTTGTGAAGCAGGACGGTACTGAACGCATTGATGCGGAACGCTTTTTGACTAAGGGCGGCATGGAAATTGAGGATGCTCCCGATTGGATTGCAACTGATCCGCTGTATGCGCTGGCTGTTGAATCTGGCGACCTTGTGCCGGTCAATGGTAAAACTCCGAAGGCTGAGGCAGAAGCTGTTGCCAAAGCCAAGAAAACCAACAAAGCGGAGGATGAAAGCGATAAATAAGGAGGTGCATCATGTACCATCCGTTGATTGCGCAGGCGAGCAATATCAAAACGCAGGAAAATCCTTCCTACACCAAGGAGGACTTCCTGGCATTCTACCCGCAGTTTGCTGAGCCGCTGCCTGAAATTGTGCTGGACAGCTTTGTAGAGCTCGGGCAGGCGTGTGTAAGCAAGCAGCGTTATGGCAAGATGTGGCGGATGGCCATCGGGCTGTTCATCGCCCATATGTGCACTCTTTACATGCAGTCTGCTGCAGACCCGGGTGCACCTGCTGCAGATATCCTTGCTGCAGCTCAGGCAGCTGGCGTGGTTACTAGTGAGTCTGCTGATGGTGTGTCTTATTCCATGGATACGTCAGCGCTGTCGCAGGACCTTGCAGGTTGGGCGGCGTTCCGGTTGACCGCGTTTGGCGTGCAGTTTGCCACTCTGGCGCGCTTTGCTGGCAAGGGAGGGATGTATGTATGGTGAGCATAAAAACTTCGCACAAAACGGCCAACGGAGGCCTGCAGGGGCTTATGGACAGAGTGCAAGCTTTGAGCATCAAGAAGCTCTATGTGGGTATCCCTAAGGAGAGAACTTCTCGCGGCGATGAGCCTATCAATAATGCAAGTCTGCTGTACATCCATACTCATGGCATCCGGCGTAGGTCCATGCGTGAAGAAATGCAGGGCTATATGGATCAGGGTATGAAGTATAGCCTGGCTTATCAACTGTATGTTCAGACACACGGTTCGCCGCTTTGGCACGCTCCACCGCGTCCGGTTATTGAACCGGCCATCGCCAAGCATCATCGTGAGATTGCAGAAGAATACGCTAAGGCTGTAAAGGCTGCTATGGCTGGCGATGGGGCCAGGGCTGATGCTCTTATCATAAACACGGGCCTGCTAGCGCAGACTTATTGCTATGATTGGTTCACGGATGCGGAAAACGGCTGGCCGCCGAATTCTCCAAAAACCGTAGATAAAAAGACCAAAGGCAAAGGCGGCAAAACCAATCCGCTTATTGATACCGGTGCTTTGCGTAAGGCTATTGTTTATGTGGTAAGGAGTGATTGACGTGGTTAATGTTGGCAGAGTGGTGCGCAGCAAGCGGTTAGGCTGCCAGCGCATCACTGTCAAACGCTACGCTGCAAGCTGGCACGATGGAGCTTATGGTCGGGACGAAGACAATCCTATTGTTCTGCAGGTGGCAGCTATTGTTACAGTTGCCCAGCCTAAAGATTTGCAGTTATTGCCTGAAGGTGACCGCGTCACCGGGGCAATGAAATTTTTGACGAACGTAGAGCTGCACGCGACCAATGGTGAGTCCATCAGCGATGAGCTGGAATGGCGCGGAGCACGCTACAAAATCCTCACTGTTACGCCTGATATTGATTATGGCTTTTACCGCTCTATCGGGACGCGATTGGACGGTGACGGTGTTGGTTAAAAATATTGCTGAGTTTGAAGCTTTGATGTGGGCAGAGCTGATGGCCATCCTCGGGTATGATGTTAATCAGTTACCACCGCCTGTACGCCGCTCCTGGCCGACGGACGGAGGCCCCGACTGGAAGCTTACGGATAACGTTGTTTTTATGCAGTGTACCGAGGCGGCAGAGGACATCATGCAGCCGATTGATGAGCGTTGGCAGTCTGAAGGACGTGATTTTTTGCGTGAGAGTGCAAGCACACGTACCATCCAGCTACGCCTGAATGCTTATGGGCCTGCCTGCTATGAATCGCTGCTTAATCTACGCCTTGAACTGCTGCGTGGCCGTCCGAAGCTCAAAAAACAAAAAATCTATATTATTCCCGGCAAGGATGCTATCCAATATGCGCCTGAACTATTTCAGGGGCGTTGGTGGAAACGTGCCGATTTAACTTTATATTTTAATGTGCTGATCAGCGTTGAGTCTATCGTGAAAGCGATTGAAGAAGTCAATGTTACGATTAAAGCAAACGAGCCCGGTACAAGTGATGTTATCCTTGAGCCAGGTGAAATTATTATTAAGAAAGGGTGATTTAGTTGGCTTATAAATTGGACTTATCTCCGATTGTCGACGTGGTTATCAACCTGTCTGCTAAGGCTGCTGCTCGTAAGGGCTTTAACCTTGGCCTGATTATTGGCAAGTCTGAGGTTATTCCGGCGAATGAAAGGGTACGTATTTATACAAGCGCTGCTCAAATGCTGACTGACGGTTTTGTGGAAACGTCTGCAGAATATAAGGCTGCTCAGCTTTATTTTGCTGCTACGACCAGCCCTCGTAAGCTGGCGGTGGGCGTAAAGCTGGTAGAAGACGAGAATTTAACTGCTACGCTGGAGGCTTGCCGTGCTGCTAACTCTCAGTGGTGGCCGTTTAGCTATCTGGGCGCTGAGGACGTTGACATTAAAGACTGTGCAGCTTGGTGCGAGAGCGCTGTACCTGACAGCGTCTACATGTATACGACTGCTGATAAAAGCGTACTTGACGCATCCGGTAATGCAAAGAGCATTTTTAAGGCTTTGCAGGATAAAAACTACCGTCGCAGCTTTGGCCAGTATTGTGGTGACACAGATACTCCTGATGCTGTTGCAGCTACTATGGGCTACGCGATGGGCGCTAACCGTGGTCTTGCCGGTGATGCGTTTACGCTGGCGTATAAAACTCTGCCTGGCGTAAAAACAGATGACCTATCCGAATCTCAGGTAACTCATATATGTGGCAGCTCTGAATCTACAGGCCATAACGGTAACGTATATATTACTCGTGGCGAGGAATACGATGTTTTGCAGCAGGGTTATATGGCTGATGGCACAAGCTTTGATGAGGTGCTTTACCTTGATATGCTGCGTAATGACATTACTCTTAATGTCATGGACCTGCTGTATCAGCGCCGCAAATTGCCGCAGACTGAAGCTGGCGTTACCAGCATCATCAATGTTATTAACAACGCTTGCCGTAAGTATGTAAATTTGAGCTTTATCGCTCCGGGCAAGTGGAACGGTGCCGAGTGCCTAAACCTGCAGACAGGTGATTACCTGCCTGATGGCTATCTGGTGCAGAGCGAGCTTATTGACGAGCAGTCTCAGGCTGACCGTGACAAGCGCAAGGCTCCACCGATTTATGTCTGCTGCAAGCTGGCTGGTGCAATCGAATTTGTTATCATCCAGGTTAATGTTAACCGCTAAGGAGGCTATCTGAATGGAATTAACTACTTACAGTTTTGCTGATTTGGCTGGATCTATCAACCATCCTACGTTTGGCTCGTATCTCTTTGATGGTACTGGTGTAGGCTCGGTGACAGTAGCCAAGGCCACCGACCGCACTGCTCATGACATCGCCTCTGACGGTTCTGTCATGGTGTCCAAGATTGCGGGCAATAATGGCACCGTGACTATCGAGGTGCAGCAGACATCTGCTCTGCATAAATGGCTGAGCGCCTGGTTTAACGCTTTGTGGCAGTTGCCTACGAGCGAATGGGCAAGCACCAGCATGACTCTGCGTAATACCGCTACAGGTACCCGCCATATTATCTCCGGCATCTCGCCGCAGAAGGAGCCGGATACTCCGTATCAGAGCCAAGGCCAGCGCGTGTCTTGGACGCTGATGTGCGCTGAGGTTACTAATCTGCCGATTTAATTTAGGAGGATGCTATGCTTAAACAAAAGACTCAAATTGTTGAGGTGGCTGGTAAATCCTATCAGCTCACTAAAATGGATGCTCGCACAGGCAGCTATGTTGCTTTTAAGGTCGCGGGCGTGCTGGCTCCCTCAGGCGGTAAAGCAGCCGAGATGGCTGCTGCCCTCATGGGTATGCCACGAAAAGATTTTGACGAGCTGCAATCTTTGCTGCTGCGTACTGTTAATCGCTTAGTTGATAACGGCAATGGTCAGCAGTTGCCTGAACCTGTCTTGACAGCTAAGGGTGATTTTGTTGACGAGGCTTTGGCGTATGATGCTGCCAGCGTTATCCAGCTGACTGTCCATGCGTTGATTTTCAACGTCGGAGGTTTTTTCGCCGCAGCCGGGTTGAAGCTCCCGGCAGAATTGACGGGACAACCTACGAGCCGATGAGCTATCCGACGCTTGATGCTTTCGCCTTTGCTCCTGTTGCTGCAGGGCTTTGGCGTCAGCATGAGCTGAGTGATGGCACGTATGATTTTGATGACTTGCTTGACGCTCATGAGCTCTTAGCAGTCAAGGCAGAAAATACACGGCGGATGCAGGACGCCATGAGAAAGGAGTAGGCTGATGAGCAACATTTTAGAAGAATATCTTGTCCGCATCGGTGCAGAAGTCGACAAGGATGCCTTTGCCGGTGCTGCGAAAGCTATCAATAATCTATCCGGTATGCTCGGGAAGTTAGGCTCTATCCTTAAATATGGCGCTATCTTTGCGGGGCTGGCAAAGGTTACGGAAGCTGTCATTGATAACATTAAGGCTGTAGCCAGCGCTGATTTAGAATACCAGAAGCTGGCGCAGTCCATGTGGGTGACAAAGGACACAGCTAAAACCTTGAGTGTGGTCCTGAAAACTATGGGCGCGTCACAGGAGGACGTGGCGTGGGTGCCGGAGCTGCGTGAACAGTTTTTCCGCCTGCGTCAGGAGATGGCAGAGCTGTCTACTCCTGCAGATGCTGACAATCAGTTAGCCTGGATCCGTGAGATTGGGTACGACGTGCAAAGTCTGCAGCTCAAATTAAAAATGTTTAAGGAATGGGTGGTCTACTACCTTATCAAAGAGCTGCAGCCCTACATCAAAGAGTTTCAGGAGTTTATCCGCTGGCTGAATGATAAATTTGGGAAGAATTTGCCTGCACTGGCGCGTAAGGTGGCCAGCGTGTTGGCGAGTGTTGTGCGTGTGACCATGTCGCTGGTTAAGGCTCTAAAATGGCTGTTTGAAGGCATTTATAATTTTATTGACGCGCTGCCAAGTAAAACAAAGGCTTTAGTAGCTGTGTTTGCCGTCGTTGGTGCTGCTATCATGGCAGGTCCGTTTGGCCTGATGATGATGGCCATCGGCACTGCACTCATCATGCTGGAGGATTTCTTTGGTTATCTTGAGGGGCGCGAGAGTAGCAATACATTAAAGCCGCTCTGGAAATGGCTCACGGATGAGAATAATCCATTGCGCCGCCTGCTTGAAAAGCTTAAGGAAGGCATTGCTTTTATCCTTGAGAAGCTCACGGAGCTATTTGAGAAAGTCTTTACCGAAGAACGGCAGGAGAAGCTTAAGAAAACCGTCGCTACCATTGCTAAGGGCGTTGCCGAAATGGCCGAAGGCCTGGCTACGATTGTTGAGAAGATTTTCGGCAAGAAGTATCCTGTTGTGAAGAAATTTTGGGATTACTTCTTGACTGCCGTTGGTAAAGTTGTAGATAAGGTGCTCACGTTGGAAATTAGGCTGGCACGTCTATGGATAGCTTTGGGTAAAGCTATGCAGGGCGATTACGCTGGTGCTAAAAAAGAATTACAGCTAGGTTCTGCTGATGAAGGTGCAGACAGCGAACGTGCAATGTATATCCGTGACAAGCTGATGTCATTAGGTTGGTCTAAGGCTGCTGCGTCCGGTATTGTCGGCAACTTAGTGCAAGAGTCCGGCTTGCGCACAGACGCTGTAGGTGATGATGGTACGTCTGGCGGCATAGCTCAATGGCATAATGAACGCTGGGACGCACTCAGGCGCTTTGCTGCTGAACGTGGGAAGGACTGGACCGACCTTGACACTCAAATTGCATATCTTGACCATGAACTGCGCACGAACGAGAGTGAAGCAGGCAACAAACTGCGTAATGTGCAGGACGCTGCCGAAGGTGCAAGTGTATTTATGCGTGAGTTTGAGCGGCCTGACATTTTTTCCGCGAATGAGGACGATCGTGCTGCCAACGCTATGGTTATCTATAACAAAGATAAAGAATCTGCCGAGAATGCTACTCATGGTGGCGGCGGGTATAACAGCCTTGTTGCCCCGACGAGCTATGCTGCAGGTTTTGCCACTGGTGGTACTGCCGGTCTTATGCCGAGTAATAATACGGCAAATTATAACGGCGGAGTTGTAAATGTTGGCGGCATCGTGGTTAATTGTGGGAACGTAAGTGATCCGCAGGGCGTGGCTAAGGCTGTGGAAGGAACGATGGAAGATTTTGCCCAGCGTCTGGCAGCGCATAACGGAGGGACGGTGTTTGTATGATTGATTTACCTAAAATCTCTTTGCAAAAGGAACTTCCGGGGGTGCTCAAAAGCACAGGAGTGAGTACAGGTACAGTGAATACGCTGAGCGGATTGTATGCTGCAGGCTCACTTGTGTCAAAGGTGTTTGCTGTCGGTAAAAGCATTGCTTCAGGAAATCCGAAGAATTTGTTTGACCAGAGCAATGCTTATGTTCCGTCTAAATGGGGGAGCGGTCTAGGCATTCAGCAGACGCTGATGGTTAAGACAAATATCGGCGGCTTCTTTTTCGATGCTGTGTTCAGCGTGGATACTGAGCATAGTCTTACTGTTACGCAGCACCCTGTGCAGACTGGCGCAAATATCAGTGATCACGCCTTCGTGAATCCTGTCCGCATCAGTATGCAGGTAGGTGTATCTGATGCTATGGGTTACAGGTATGGTTTTGTGTATGAGGGTGCAGGCGTATATAAATCTGTGCAGGCTTATCGCATGCTCTGCAAATTGCAGGAGCTGCGTATGCCTATGGATGTTGTTACTCGCCTGAATACGTATCCCAATATGCTTATTGAGAGCATTGACGTTAGTGATGATGTGTCGACGCTTTGTGCGCTCAAAGCTACGGTTAATCTCGTGCAGGTGCTGGTGGTTAATGTTGGGACCGAAAAAGTATCTGCTAGAGAGTGGACTACAGGTGCACAGCGCAAATCGCAGGAAGTGCAGCCTAAAGGCGACAACAGTACCATTTTGCGCAAAGCAGAAAAGGGTACAGGTCTGGAGGTGAAGTGGGGATGAGCTATTATGAAATACCATTAACTACCACGCCTTTTGACCAGAAAACGTTTAAGCTGACGCTGGATGGCGAGCGTAACATCAATATTTTGTTGAAACTGCGTTACTACGATTTGTACGAGCTGTGGGTGGCTGATGTCTGCGACAATAGCACAGGCGAAGAGCTTATTACAGGTATGCCGCTGGTGCCTGGCATTGATCTGTTAGGTCAGTACGCCTACTTAAACATTGGCAGCGCTCAAATCGTGGCTGCTGGTCCTACCACGCAGGAGCAGCCAGATAACGAGACATTAGGCTCAGCTTGGGTGCTTTTGTGGGGTGATGGCTCATGAGCAGTTATTTGTGGATGCGTAAGTGGAAAATCCTTGTAGTTGATGCTCAAGACCAAGAGGCCCTGAATGTTTCTGACCTGCATGTGAAGTTTACTGTCAAAAAGTCGCGGGAAATAAACAACTATTCCACCGTAGAAATTTATAATCTTACCGCTGCAACAGAGCAAAAAATTCTTAAAGAGGGCGACCGTATCATTGTTGAGGCTGGTTATGAAGGCTACTTGACTACATCTGCAGACGGCTCCATTCAGGAGGCGAAGGATGCTGAAGGTAATACTCAGGAGAAGCAGTACGGTGTTATCTTTGACGGAAAAATTATTTATCCGTCCCGGCGCAAGGAAAATAATACGGACTACGTGTTATCGCTCCTGTGTGTGGACGGAGCTAATGTCCTTGGGAAAAATTTCATTGCTAAAACCTTAAACAAGGGCGTTAATCAACGTCAGATTTTGGATGCGGTCTGCGAAAAGTCAAAAACCAAAATTCCTACGAATAGTATTACTCAGGGCCTATCTGGGCAAAAGCTGCCGCGGGGTAAGGTTATTTTTGGCGAACCTAAAGATTATATATCCGATATCGCCCGCGGTAACGGTGCGAGCTATTGGGTGAATGACGGCAAGCTAAACATGATTAAGCTTGCTGACGCTGCCAAGGATGAAGCCATCGTGCAAACGCCTACGACCGGTCTTGTCGGGATGCCGACGCAGACGCAGTATGGCGCAAATTTTAAGCTGCTGCTGAATCCTGCTGTACATATGTGGTCTTTGGTGCAATTAAAAAACAGCGAGATTGCGGAAGCACAGGTTACTCCAGGGCAGGCACAGATGCCGCTTGATGATGAATGGATCTATCAGGTGATTGAATTGACGCATACAGGCGATACGATGGGTAATGATTGGTATACATCCTGTACGGCTGTTTCTCGCTATGGTAAGGGCGTATTGCCTGCACTCATGGCCAACAATTCGCAGAATCCAAACGGAGTGTGATTTTATGATTGATTTGAATTTGCGCACGCCGAACGTCGAACGTCAGGGCGAACTTGACGCTCGTGCCGCTGCAATCAAAACGCGCGTGTGTATGCCTGGCATCATCCAGAGCTTTGATGCTGCTACTCAAACGGTAACTGTGCAGCCTGCCCTGCGAGAAAAAATGCTTGTAGACGGTGATGAATCCTGGGTGGATATTCCTTTGCTGGTTGACGTGCCTATTGTCGTGCCGCGCGCCGGAGGCTACGCGCTGACGCTTCCTATCCAGGCGGGCGATGAGTGCCTTGTCGTGTTTGGCGACATGTGCATGGATGGCTGGTGGCAGAGCGGCGGCGTGCAGAACCAAGTAGAGTGTCGCAGGCATGACCTGTCTGATGGTTTTGCCATTATAGGCGTATGGTCGCAGCCTAGAGTAATCCCCGGCTATAGCACAGGCTCTGCTCAGCTACGCAATGATGCGGGCAGTGCTTACGTAGAGCTTGCCGGAGACACGATTAACATCGTAGGCGGTACGGTAAACATTAAAGCAGGGCGGGTGAACATCAATGAGTAATGCAACGCGTTTAGGCGATTTGGATACCGGTCATGATGCCTGTGCTCCGACAGTGCTCGTATCGGCCAGCCCTAACGTATATATCAACGGCCGCGCTGCAGGCCGTGTGGGGGACAGCTATGCACCGCATGGGTGCGTAGCACATCCGACGCATAGCGGTGTAATTGCCAGTGGGAGTGCCAGTGTTTATATTAACGGCAAGGCTGCCGGGCGCGTTGGTGATCCCGTCAGCTGTGGCGGCACTGTAGCTGAAGGCAGCAGCAATGTGTTTATTGGAGGCTGATATGCAGGTTAGACGTTTAGACGACAATTGGGACTTTTGCTTTGGTCGTGGCTCTCAAAATTACATCAGCGGCGTCGAAGCTGTCGGGCAGGCGATAAAGCAGCGCCTGCTCTTGCTTTATGCCGAATGGTGGGAAGACCTAAAAGATGGGCTGCCGTTGTGGGAGCAAATCTTAGGCACGTCCGGCAGTGATGAGAACAGGCAGGCTGTTGATATTATTATCCGTGACCGTATAAGCGGCACGGAAGGCGTGCAGTCTGTCACGTCTTTTGAATCAAGCTATGAACGCAGACATTATAAATTTACGGCAACTGTAGAGACTATCTATGGCTCATTGACTATTAGTAGTGAGGAGGTGCAGATGTGACGTATTTTAAGCCTTATGTTGATAGTACGGGACTGCATATTCCTACCTACAACGATATTTTAGAAGATATGATTGCTAGCATGAAGCAAATCTACGGCGATGATATCTATCTGGACAATAGCTCGCCTGATTATCAGCTGTTGTCCATTTTTGCCTTAAAGCAGAGCGATACGCTGCAGGCCCTCGCGTATGCATATAATGCACGCTCGCCTGAAACGGCTATTGGTGCGTCGCTGGACAGCGTGGTAAAGCTGAACGGCATTAAACGCAAGGCTGCAGGGCACAGCACCTGCCAAGTAAAGATTACTGGCAGCCCATTTACGCAGATAACCAATGGTGCAGTAAAAGACCGCGCAGGTCTGACATGGGATTTGCCGGCAAACGTAGTAATCGACTCCAATGGCACGGCTTACTCTGTAGCTACATGCCGCACTGCAGGCGCTGTGAGCGCGCTGGCGGGCGATATAGCGCAGATAGAGACGCCGACCTATGGATGGATAGCTGTTACCAACGAAGTGAGCGCTGTGCTGGGCAACACGCAGGAAACCGACGCGCAGCTCCGCCAAAGGCAGGCAATCAGTACGGCTAATCCGTCGCAGACAATGCTGGCGGGCACCAAGGGCGCTATTGCAGCATTACCGGACGTGTCCCGCTATGCTGTTTACGAGAATGATGCCAACGTTGACACTGTAACTGAGGATAATCCGTACGGCCTGCCGGCGCACTCCGTAACCTGTGTTGTTGAGGGCGGCACGGATGAGGATGTGGCAGAAGCAATTTTTTTACACAAGGGCATAGGGTGTTATACCAATGGTGATGTAGTTGTAGAATATACTGACCAGAACGATTATATAAATCGTGTGCGATTTTTCCGCCCTGTTTACAAAGATATTTTTGTTAAGGTCGTAATCAAAAAATACACGGGCTATATCTCCACTATGACGGTTAAAGTCCGCGAGGCTGTTTACAATTATCTGGCTGCGTTGACGATTGGCAGTGACGTGTCTGCGTCGGTGCTGAGCAACATCATTACCGATTGTAATCCCTCACTCACCAAGCCTATCTTTGGCATTAAGGAGCTGAAGCTTGGGCTGGATAAATCATCTATGTCTGCGCAGGACATTGATATAGGCTTCAAAGAGATACCTAATCCTGCGTATGCGAACATTGAGGTGACGCTGGAATGATGCAGAATCTTGATTATTATAAGCGCCTGGTTACGAGCGAATATCGCCACAGCCCACGCTTTACGGCGATGGTACAGAAGCTGCTTAGCTATGGTCTGGGAATTGACGACAGCATAAATAATATGATTGTGGCGTTTGAGGTCGACAATGCTAGCACGGCTCAGCTTGACATTTTAGGCAGTATCGTTGGCGTAAGCCGCCAGCTAAAATTTGAGCCGTCTGCTACTGCAATTGGTGATGTTATTTGTCCATCACCAGCAGAAATGGCAAGCGGCGAGGTTTATCCGATAATTTATACGCCTACGCCTGACAAATTGGCGAGTACGCCCATGCTTACAGGTTATCCGCCGGCGGAAATAGGCGAGGGCAATCTGCTGAATGACGAAGTTTTCAGGCTGATGATTAAGGCCCGCATTATCCAGAACACCTGGAAAGGCACCATCGGTGAGCTGTACGATTTGTGGGACGCTGTCATGGGCGCTAATAAAAAACTGTCCATTGAGGACTTGCAGGATATGAGCTACAACATTGTGCTGCAGGGTGACTACACGCAACTTGAGGAAGAACTCATCATCCATGCTTATGTTATCCCGAAGCCGGAAGGCGTGCGTATCAATGTGCTGACGTTTGTATCGACAGACGGCTTGCCTTTGTTTAGTTATGATTATAATACTATGCGTTACAGTGGCTATGAGAGCCATTGGGCGGAAGCAGAAAAGGGGAATTGATAAATGGCTAGTAGTAATTTTAAAGTATTCGCCGAATCCGCGGCGGCGCTGAATGTTGTGAGCGACGCAGAATATGCTACAGACCCCCAGCGCATTAATGGTGTTGTGCCGGGATTGGCCTCAGCGGCGTTGCACAACAAGTTATATAAGCAGGCTACCATCATGGCGGCAGCTTTAGCGCAGGTCCTTGTCGAGCAGGGGCAGGACGCTATGGACAGCGATTATGCTGCGCTTGTAGCATCACTGAAAAAATCGTTGGTGTTGTCGCTGAATGGGGAGAAGCCCGATAAAAATGGCAACATCCAGAAAAATTTTGTCTATAGTGTTGAGGGCAAAAAACCGGACAGCAGCGGTAACGTGTCTTTGAACATCGATTATCTCAACGCGATGAGCTTTGTTGGCTCCGTGGTAATCACCCGCGACAACATCAATCCCGGCACAAGGCTGGGCGGTACGTGGCAGCTGCTGCAGAGCGGCCGCTATATCCGCACTGCCGGTGCAGGTTATCCTGGTGGCACGATGGGCGGCAGTGATGGCTTTACGCTAGGCGTGAACAACCTGCCTGCACATGGCCATGATGCGTTGGTATATAGCGCAGACCTTTCCGGTAATTTCCGCAGCCGAAGCAACACTTTTTATGGGAAGAACAATTCGGTTAGCAACTCTTTAGGCTATGAGGCTGCAGATGGCAGATTTAGCGTCCAAGAGAGAGGTTTGCGATCTGAAGGCAATGCTGACAGCAACCAAACGGAATATATTTGCCATTTTAATGGCAACCATACACATGAAATTACTATCAAATCTACCGGCAATGGAGAGAAAGTAATGTTTGAGCCATCATATTTATTGCTTTATTTTTGGGTGCGTACTGCGTGAGGTGATATGAATGAGTAATGCAAGAATACAATTTAGCACAGCGTCCGAGGAAAAATGGCTGCAGGTGAATCCTGTGCTGCGTGAGGGCGAATTGGTCATCGCGCGCAAGGCGAACGGCAAGCGTAAACTTGTTCTAGGCAAAGCTGGCGGTTCTTCGTACTCAGACTCCGAGGTGGTTTGGGACGAGGAGCTGGCTACCTCTTATGCCACGCGGGCAGAGAATGCTGCAGCAGCTGCAGAAAGTCAATCTACATCTGCTGCTGGTGCTGCGAGCAAAGCCAATACTGCAGCCAGCAATGCTGCAGGAAGCGCCTCGTCAGCGGCTATCTCCGAAGGTAACGCTAAAAAATACATGGAGAAAGCACAGGAGATTGCCAATTTTTATATTTCGGTAACCGACGACGGGGACGGTAATGTTAACATGAAATTTTAGGGAGGTGTGATTATGTTCAATGTGAGCAACAACAACATCTCGCTTATACGTGGCGATTCTGGCATCTTCGAGCTTGCGGTAAAAGATACCGAGGGCAAGGATGCGAAGCTTGCTGCAGATGACAAGCTGACGTTTACAGTACGCCGCACTTTGAAGTCGCCGCAGATAGTTATTCAAAAGCAGATTGACCCGAAAATCAAGACCATTAAGCTGCAGCCTGCCGATACCGAAGGTTTACCGTTTGGCAGCTACGTGTACGATGTAGAACTAAGGCATAGCGATGGCTTCGTCGATACGATTATTCCGCCACATAAATTTCAGCTTTTGGAAGAGGTGACGTACTGATGAAGCTTGTAGGTACTTTGACCTTAGCTAAAGCTGCTGTTCTGCATGGGACACTTAGTGCAGTGCGTGAAGGATTCGGTGGCTCGCCGTATACCGGTGATTATGTTGCTCGTTCCCGAATCAACGATGATTATCTGTTGCCGACGGCTGAACGCTATCTGCAGCGGGATATTACAGTAAAGAAGATACCTTATTATGAGACCAGCAATTTATCAGATGGTCTGACTGTGTATATTGGAGAGGAGATTGAAATCAATGGCTAACAAAAATATTTCTAAAGTTGTTTATGGTGGTAAAACACTTATCGATTTGACTGCAGATACCATCACCGCTGACAAATTGCTCAGCACCTACACCGCTCATGACAAGAGCGGCGCACCCATTACCGGTACCTGTACCTTTGACGCAGACACCAGCGATGCTACCGCGGCCGTAGCGGAGATTTTGGTTAGTAAAACTGCTTACGTAAACGGCAACAAGCTGACCGGCACCATGAAAAACAACGGCGCTGTTACCGGCACCATCAGCACCAAGGATGAGTCCTACACCATCCCCATCGGTTACCATGACGGCTCCGGCAAGGTGGCCATCAGCGCCACTGAGCAGGCAAAGCTCATCGCTACCAACATCCGCTCCGGCGTCAAGATTTTGGGCGTAACCGGTACAATGAGCGGCACCGAGGGGGCTAAGGCGCAGGCTAAGACGGCTACTCCTAAGACCACCGCGCAGACCATTCTGCCGGACAGCACCGGCGGTTACAACTATCTGTCTCAGGTCACCGTCGAGGCTATCCCGTATAACGAGAGCGAGAACCCACAGGGCGGCCTGACCGTTACCATAGGCTGAGGAGGCTAACCCATGGCAGTGAACAAAGTTATATACGATGGTGCGACGCTGGTAGACCTTACCGGCGACACCGTCACTGCCGACAATTTGGCGGCAGGAGTAAAGGCAACAGGTGCGGACGGTAAGCCGATTGTAGGCCTGCTGCCTAAAGTCACGATTGACGCAGAGTTATCCGATTCTAGTGCAAATCCAGTACAGAATCGAGCTATTGCTCAAGAGCTGACAAAAATAAATAATAGCATCCCGCGCCCATATACCTTGCCAACAGCCTCAGCGAGCGTATTGGGTGGCGTCAAAGTAGGGACTGGCTTGACCATCGATTCTGGTGGTGTACTGTCCGTTCCTGTTCGAGCCCTCACCGGAACTGATGATGGAGACGGCAATGTCACCCTGCAGTTGATGTCTGGTGACAGCGATGTGCTGACTGCTACAGACGATGGCGACGGTAATATTGCCTTAGGAGCAAACTAATTTGAAGGAGGTATGATTATATGCCAGATATGAAAACGCTGACAATCAACGGCGTAAAATACAATATTAAAGATGATACAGCTCGCACTGCGCTTGAAACGAAGGCGGGGCTTTCCGCTACCAACAGCTTCACTGGCACTAATATGTTTTCACAGGGAGTTTTTATGCCTGTAGGCATAAGCACCTACTGGTACCAGACTGCTCCAAGCAACCGACGTGCTTATATCAACGACACACAGTATACAGGCAACGCTGCAACGGCGACTAAGGCTACAAAGGATGGTGCTGGGAATGTAATTGTTGACACCTATGCAAAGAAAACAGATATTCCGACTGTACCTACTAAAGTATCAGAGTTGCAAAATGATGAGGGTTATGCTGGGGTAGGGGGTGTCCATACATGGGAAGAGCTTCAGACTTTCAATGAAACTATGCTTTTAAAAGAAACATATCAATCTGAGTATGTGACTACTGATGGTAGAAACCCTACTATAACGCCTGCTAAAAGTACTATGTCTCTCACTGCCACAGGTGCTGTTACCTTAAATATGTCAACAATAGTTTCGGACTGTTTAGCTTCAAACAAAGCCTCCACTGTCTTCACCGCCTACATCACCTCAACCGCTGATTACACTCTGACTATCACCAACGCAGGTAATATTAAGTACATCGGTAGCGCAAGTGACGTAGCTATTACAAGCGCGGGACTGTTGCTGAATATTATGCTGATGAAAGATGCCAGCGGTAATGTGACGAGCATTGTGCAGGCTAATAAGTTAGAAGGTGGAGCATAATGGGACTTAATAGAATGATGATGGGGAATGGTAGAGTAAAGGTTGAAGATGGTAGCAAGTTTTGGACTTATAGTGAAGCTAATAAAACAATAGCTTTTACTGTTCCGCCAGGTATTAAAAGAATCAAAGTAGAGGCAGTAGTTGATTCGGTTGAAGGTAGTCCGCAAGATTCTAATTATGCTTCTATAG